>Ga0209780_1000582_pt1 | contig 20267 bp, 14 predicted proteins | sample WorMetexBAHAMAS2_FD_187384 | JGI IMG/M metagenome (GOLD analysis project Ga0209780, IMG submission 187384) | Marine gutless worms symbiont microbial communities from Max Planck institute for Marine Microbiology, Germany - Inanidrilus exumae... | ecosystem: Host-associated > Annelida > Digestive...
ACGAGACCTTAAAGATGCTGAAAGCTGGCTCTCCACGCCGAACAAGGACTGTTGGGGATCGGTTCTTTTATACATGCCCGTATTTACCATAGACATGTAAATTTGGATAGTTACTTCTCAGGTGTCATAAACCAATGGACGTCCCCCAAATTCCGTCCCCCAAATTCGTCCCCCCTATCAGGTGAATTCAGGGGTCACCAATTATTGAATAAAGCACTTTGTTTCTCGTTCTAAAAAATTTGATATTTAATTCAATAACTTCTATCATCATGGTTGCCTAAAAAAACTTTCGGAGTGTGTGGTTGGAAGGCAATTTTAGTTTCAGATAAAAGAATATAATGCGGATTAATATAGAGGGAGCGTTTATTTGTCTGACGTGCACGACCTCGAAAGCGCGCTAGGTCATAATTACTTGACTTTTTAACGAAATTTGATATCAAATTGCCATAGAAAATGATCACCTCACCCAAAATTTGAATAGGATGGGTTATGGATAGATGCTAGGACCCCGTATCTTGATTAAGAGTACGGGGTTTTTTAGTTCAGCAATAAGCTGGTTCGAGCAATTGGTTTTTCGTGGAAATTAAGACGAATGTTAATTAATTCTATCACTACCAAGGTTAACAACCGAAAAATCACTATTCAAAAATTCATGATCAACAATATAATAAAGTTCTTCATGAAAAGCTCAATTGAAAATGATAATGAATCTTAATGGAGTTAAAAATGCCTAGCACTTTTGATTTAGTTATTAATTTTCCGCCTATTATTCAATCAAAAACAATAGAGGAAGTATTAAAATCCAATAACCGTAAATCTAGATTTAAAAAACATGGATTTTTATTGTTTGATTTTTAGAATGTAATTTTTTGTGGAGTTTTTGAACTAAGTCTTATCTCCTTATGGATAAAAGATTTGATTGATCAAGACAAAAAAATATACTTCAATGTTCCTAAGTCTAAATCAGTATACGATTTCTTGAATAATTATGAATTTTTTCATTTCCTTAGACACTTTAAAGTAAAAAGCAATGTAGAAAAGTATAAAAAACCCTATAATCCTGTAATAACCCCTATGTTTCCACTAACATTTAATTATGATGTTGAATTTAAGCATTTGCTTGAAGAATTAAAAGATCCTGATCGATTAAATATAATATTAAAAGATATTTCTGATGCAGAAATTGTTAAAAGCAATGCGATACACACAATTATACTTAAAGAGATTTCTGATAATGTTTTCATACATTTAGAATGTAAATCGGCTAATATGATAATGACCAGACTACCAAAGCCTTATATACAATCTAACCAGATAGTGAAGGAAAGGGTATCAGATTTTGAACTTGATTTCTTTATTAATTTGAGTGGAAACAAATATATTAATCTTGTTATCGCTGACAGCGAAATAGGTTTATATAAAAGCCTTATTGAACCATATCTTAAAGATCAAATACTTCCTAAACGACTTAAAATATCTAATCCTACAGAAGTTGATTTGATCAAATATGCATTCTTAAAACATAGTACTTCTCGAACAGACGAAGAACGTAAAAGCTCTCCTCCAAATTTGTTTGACGACAGTGGTATCATGGAATATCCACTCCCTACTGGATTGTTCGAGGTATATAACACTGTTAAACGATACAAGGGTTTTATGTACGTTAGAAGCGGTAAATCGATTGTATGTTATGATTTTCTGTCTGGATTAGATGGCGTAATAGTAAAATCTAATGAGGATGTAAAAGGATATAAAAAATTATCTAATTTCCCAGGCGTACAATTTAAATTTTATTTTCCAGTAGATTATCAATATGAAGATCCATATTTTAAGTATTCTCAGCAAGAATTGTTCGAAGATAGAGAAAGTCTTAATTTTCATTATATTTCTGTAAACGATTTTGTTGAACAACCTTTTAACGTTGAATTGAAAAACGATCTTTCAAAAATAAAGAGAATAAAAGACAAAGCTACTGGGTTTTATATCGAGAATGAAAATAGAAAATCTTTACTAACCTTTGATGCCGGAGATTTTTTAAAAAAAAATTATAAAAATATTATTCATTATATTGTATCACACTTGATGGATTTGCAGAATGAAAACATTAAAAATATTCTATTTAACATTGACCCAAAGAAGGTATCGGAGCTTCAGAGTATATTTTCAGATGTTAACTACAGAAAGCTTCCCCCACTTTTTGTAATCGATAAATATTTTAACGTAGATATTATTGGATTGGAAAACGCTGAATTAGAGATTCTTAATAGCCAGACATCCAAAAATTACACTTTTAATGTAATGGAGGATATAGTCGATAAATATGAATATTATTTTAAATTGCATGACGGAAAACTTCTTTTTAATTTTCCTTAAAAGGCAGTTCTAGAGAAAATTGAAAAAAGTTTAATTGGAAGAATACAAGCAGCTATTTTGAATGAAAATAATGAAATATATCATCCAAACGTAAAAGTACTATTGCCAAACAAAGTCTATTGTCATGGATTTTTTGAAATTTACAAAATATTTAATATAGATTCTCTAACGCACGATATTTTACTGTATCTATCTTTGATCTTATCTAAAAGTAAAGTTAAAGTTATAATAACGATCGGGGAAAATTGTAAAAATCTTCTAAATAATAAATCCGCAAAAAAGATTCTTAAAAAATACCTGAACAATGTATCAATTTTTAACATTTCAACAGAGAATGTCTTTCCGCAATCATTTAAGGTATCAAGACGAATAAAAGATGAAGATGGAGTTTTTTTATTGACAGATGTAATAGGTACTTCAAAGACAATTAAAAACGTTCTGGGTGTATTGAAGACAAAGAAAATATTAAAGATATTAACAATTGTCAATACTAATGAAGAAATTGATGATGTGCTGGTTTTTGAACAAAAACAGTACTCTATAGAAAAAATGCTGGACAATCCATTGCGCTTTTACAACGAATTGCCGAGAAATTGGAATTATAATGAAATAAAAATAATAAATACATTTTTGAATAAGCTAGTGGAAAGTAAAATACCAAATGAAGGGCCCTTATGGATTGACATCGATGATGTAGAAATAAATTATAAAGGTGAATCTTTTACAATACTAAGAAATAAATTTATAGAAAATATAATAAAATCTAGCCATTCTTTTTTTTATGATCATTTTATTTCACGTAGTAATCATTTAACGTGTCTTTTCAATATACCAATATTAATTGAAAATCACTCTACCGAAATAAGTACAATTATATTAGATTATATAAAAGAAAAAATCAACATTTTGCAGTACAAAACCAATGATAAAAGAAATCTCCCCGTAGATTACGTATTTTATCCGGAATTTAATCCTGGTTTGGACAAAATCGCTGACGATATCGTTAAAAGAATAGATAAATGTAAATCCTTTGCAGTAAATGAAACACACTTTCAATCAGGGCTTGATAGCAAGATAGATTTAAAAAATAATGCCATAGCATTGATAGATGATGCTTTTATCTCCGGAGGGACTATTAACAAACTTGTAAGATTAGTTGAAGAAAAAAATGCAGAACATGTTTTTATATTTGCTATTATAAAAAGAGGAAACTATGAACAAGCAAGAGATTTTGAGAGAAAAAAGAAATATGGAGAAACATCAATTGATGCTAGGTATTTAGTTGATGCAGAAATGCCTATTTTTAAAGAAGACAATTGCCCTGTATGTCATCACCTAAAAAGTTTAAATACAATACGTGATGAAATAGATCGATATGATAATCTTAAAGAGCTTAAGTATTATTTAAATACAATTATAACATCTTTAAGAGAAAAGACTGTAAGCACTATTTTTCAAGAAGATAAACTTCTTAAAGAGGCTAAGGACAACATTTATAGGGATAATATTAGAATCGACGAGGAAGAACCCAACTACGACCGTATGACATATGTAAACTTTAGATGGAAACTAGAACAGGCAATAAAAGAAGAAAATTTTAATATGCGTAAGGATATATCGTCTTTGATCGAAAATTTTTATCATCACCCAGAACGCACATTGTTGATAATAGAAATTTTATCAAATGAAAAATTATATTTTTTAATTGATGAAAAAAATAGAAAGAATTTGTTATATTCAGGAATAGAAAACAACATTATTGAATCTTGTAAGTATTTTTTAAAAAACCCAAAAAATTTAACACATAGAAATCTTTACTATATATTGAATGTATTAATTGAATTTAATGAGCAATTTATTGCAGAAAACTTAGCGGAAATTATAAGAAAATGTAGAAATGACGATCGTAAGATATCTACATTATTGATAATATTGTTTCAAATTAAAATCTTTCAAGAAAATCCATTACAGGTGTCAATTATACTAGATCAACTAAAAAATGATATAATTGATGAACAGATTTTTGGGAATATTGATTCTGTATCAAAATTTTTTGAAAGAAAACAAAAAGAAATCCAAGCAAGCAAAGAAAAGAAATCAGATACTTATTCTGAGTTGAGGGTTATGTTACATAGAATTAGACACAACATAGAATCTATCGAGCATTATGTAAAACCAGAAAACTATGATAAAGAAATGCTTTACAAAAGTTGGAATATTCTTCATGAAATCATAGAGAAATTTGACAATACCTTAACTTCTTTTATGAAATCAATTGTCTCTAAGAGTATCTACCGAGAAATAAATGAATTTAGGACCAAGTTAAGCATATCGGTATCTAAACTTACTTTGTATTTTGAGAAAGAGATCATAGATGAAAAACAACTTCTCATTGTCAATATGTATATAAATCGTATAAAAAATTTACTCGTCGAAAAAGATTTTCCTGGTGGAATCATTTTAATATTCGATAAACTTATGACAAAACTTAAGGATGTCTGTTATGAAATATTAGAACAACAAAAAGAATTTTTGAAAAAAGAAAATATAACATTTGATTACGAATTTCCTGAAAAATCTTTCAGAATTATTGGTGAAGAAAAGCACATAATTGGAATTTTTAAAAACCTAATTGAGAATGTACATAAGCATTCAAATGGAAATCTTCTACTGATAAAAGCAGAACCTGACTTTAATAATAGAACAGTAGACTGTTTTGTTCTGGATAATGGGCTATTAGAAAATGAAATTGTATATAACGAGGGATTAAGTGATGTAGACAAATCAATACACTTATGTGGTGGCACTTTCTTAATTTGTAAAATAAAAAAATATAATGAAATTCATAAAGAGCAAATAAGGTTCAAAAATTTTAATGATAATAACACAGTTGCGAAAGTTAGTTTGCCAATGATCACTATGAAGGATTAGAAAAAATGAAAACCAAAACTTTAGTTATTATTGATACAGATACCGAATTCCGTAAACGTTTTCAAAAAAGATTAAAAATAGAAAAACTAGACCAAGAATTTAAGATAGTTGATATCGTTCCCGATACTACTAACAGAGAAAATCTTATCGATAATGCTATTGAAAAAGTCAATGCCCTAAAGAGAAAAGGGTTAGATATTTCGGCAATATTTGTTGATATTGTTATTATAGAAACCGGAGCTAGGTATGATATTTCTGGAATTAAGATAGCCTCTAGATTGAAAAATTTATTCCCGCGAATACCGATTTACAATATATCTTCAAAAGTTATAGACAATGATCAGTTGGATATTTTTTCAGAAGCAACAATAGAAAACAATGATGGGGTGTTTGCAAAATACTTTTTAGAAGGTGATACCTTCAATAAATCCCGATTAAAAAAAATCATTAAGCCTAATTATAGAAAAACAAAGATCAATGGAACATTTCCCAATGAAAAAACGAAAACATACGATATTGCAGTTATCACATCCTTATATGAAGATGAATTTGAAAATTTAAAAGAAATTTTTCAATTGAAAGCAACATATGAAGATTCTGCTAAAATATATTTTACTGGACAGAAGAAAATAGAAAATAAAAAGGATACGATCATAGCAAACATAATAGCAGTAAATCAACATAAAACAGGTATGGTTGATGCAGCGGTTTTTGCTACAGAGATAGTTTTAAAATACAGACCTAAATTTCTCGTTATGACAGGTGTTTGTGGAGGTAGAACTGAGGACGATATTGAATTTGGAGATATTGTTGTAGCTAACAAGATCTTTCTTTTTCAGAAAGGTAAAATTTCAGAAAACAACTATGACAAAGAATTGGAATCAATTGATATTGACGAAAAATTAATATCCAAAATAAGAATTAAAGAAAGAAATATTCTGCGATCGGTAGAGGATAAAGACCATAGTCGGAGAAAACAATACAAAAAACGTCCTCTTCATCTTCATATTGAACCTATGGCATGTGGTTTTGCTGTGATAGATAAAAATGGGTACTTTAAGGAAAATATAGAAATAATAAAAAGAAAAACTGTGGCAGTAGATATGGAAAGTTATTCAATTGCTAGATTGTGCCAAGTTGTGAATGAAAAAAATACTGTTCCAATTATTATAAAATCGGTAATGGACAAAACCACTGGAAAAAATGACACTGAAAAATCCTATGCCTCTTTTACAAGCGCTCTATTTTTTAATTTCTTAATTGATGAAGTTCTAATAGAGTATTTATAGAAAAAATCAGATATTTTTAATCAATACGAATTACGGGGCGTCCTTCACATCTAAACATTCAGATGTGAAAAAAGAAAAACGGAATTCACGGTACAGAAAAGAAAAGGCCTGCCGAGATTCGGCTGGCCTTTATGTTTTTTAGTTGTACCGAAGCCCAACTTCGGCACCGCCATCCTAACCGCAACATATCCTCTGTCCTTTTCCCTAGCCCGCTTATTGCACCAACGGTAGAAAAATTGTGATTTCAGAGTAAATCAGCACCGCCATGGCCCGAGATTACGCCTGTAGCGCATCACGTCGATAAGCTCATGGGTCCGATTGCCGCAGTTTCGGTTCCAAACCGGCAACAGATTCGAAGTCCTGACGCACTTCACCACCGACAAGCTCAGATTACTTTTTTCTACAGCGGTGTCATTGCAGCGCCAGGCGCCTGGACACTCGGATAAACAGATCCTGGTACGGATAGGCGCTTGAGAGCAAAAATCGAACCTGGCGTGTGTTGCGGATGATCACCGCCCCGATCTTTAGCAATTTTAGCCGGATCGTATCGCACCGGGCCTTTGCCAACCGGGTGCCGGTTAACGCTTCGGATCGGATGGCTTCCATCAACACATAGGCCAACGACGAGAGCAGCAACCGGAACTGGTTCGGCAGCCAGTTCATACAACTGGTGCGGTCGGCGAACAGGCACATCTGCTGTTCTTTGATGCGGTTTTCAGATTCCCCCCGAGCGCAGTACAACTTGTCGTAAAGCCGTTTGGCATCACCGGGCAAACTGGTCACCACATAGCGCGGGTTCTGTCCTTTGCTGTTGTGCTCGGCCTTGACGATTACTCGTCGTCGTCGTTTCCAGGTGCCGGCGGCATACGCAATATCGCCGAAGAGCCGCTGCTTTTTACCCGTGACGATATATTGCCGATGAGCCTGGTTCATCAGAGCCGTGCTTTTTTCAAGTAACCGACTGTTCTTGGCGATGCCGACGATATAGTCAACGTTGTTTCTTTCACACCAGTCGAACATCCGGTGTCGGCAAAAACCGCTGTCAGCCCGGAAGATGATCTTCACCTTGGGCCAGGCGCCCCGGAGTCGTTTGACCAGCAAGGATAAAATGGCCCATGCATGCTGGGCATTGTCAATATTGCTGGGTCGAAGATAGGCCACCAACAGCTTGGTGCCGCAAAAGACATACAGCGGTAAAAAACAGTAGTGGTCATAGTAGCCGTGAAAGAAAGAACCGACCTGGTGGCCATGAACAGCATCGTCGGTACTGTCAAAATCCAGTATCAACCGTTTGGGCTTCTTTTTAAAAGACTTGATAAACTGTTCGATCAGTATGTCGCTGATGGCCCAAAGGGTTTTCTGCTCTACCCGGTTTTCAAATCGGCACAGCGTCGAAGCGCTGGCCAGATCCCGATCACGGACAACAGCGGTTTGAAAGCCGATATCTTTTCTCATCGTGTCGTGATCGTTTAGATCTTCGTAGCCCAGGCACAGGCTATAGATCCGTTGCCGCAACAGGCTCAGCGTGCTGTGTTCACAACGCTTTTTGACTCGCGGATCGGTGATCACTTGGGCCAGGCGCTGAGCCAGCTGTATTTTTCTGTCCATCTGGCTCAGAAGCATAACGCCGCCGTCGGAGGTGATGGCGCCGCCGCTGAATTGACCCTTAACTTTTCGGCCTTTACAACTTGAGAATTCAATTGGAGTCGTGTTACAAAGTGTCATGGCGAAATTTCCTTTGTTATTCAGCGTAAGCAACTGAATTTTAACATATTATAGGAAATTTCGCCATACTTCTTATGCAACATTCAGGCTAGACATCCTCCTTTCATTGCCTTATTTTGACCCCATCTGACAAACCCAGTCTGTATGGTTGCTATCGCATCGCTCGGGAAAGGAAGTGGCAGGATGAAGGACATTCCAGTCGTGATCAAGCAAATGCTGAATAAATGGGAGCCGATTGCTCTTTTTGCCTATGAAGGGCTTGAACGAGAAGGACGAGGTGCTGTGTGCATTTTTCTAAACGAGGATCCGGTCGGCGTAGGATATGCACCGCGGCATTTTTTTGCCCAGCAGGAAAACGCGGAAATTCTAAAAATGATCGATGAATACGATCCGAGCTTGGAGGTTTTGATCTGTTTTGAACCGGAATCTGACCAGACGCGGGTCATCCGTGTCCGGACGCCTGACGGGGCGCGCCACCCGCGACGAATCTGGTTTTTCAAGGTGCTTGCAAGAGAAGAGCAGCCGCAGGATTAACGTTCGAGCACCTGAGCATGGCTTTAAGTTCTGCCCTGGATGGGTCCAGTTGGCGATTTTTTTCCGGTGTGGTCTTGATATCGTGTAGTGTGTACTATATAGTACACATATGAAAACTATTTTAGGCGAATATCTCCGGGAAAAGAGGGAGGCGCTCAGGAAAAATGACCGCAGCTACTCCCTGAGGCAGGTTGCGATGCGGATAGGGGTGGAACCTTCGCATCTGAGCAAAATAGAGCGCGGGGAACAGCCGTATCTGTCCGAGGAAAAAATGTTTGCCTTGGCAAATGAACTGAACGAGGATCCGGACGTGCTGCTGGCATTGAGCGGGAAGGTCTCCAAAGACATTCAGGAGATCATCAGGAAGCGGCCGCAGCTTTTCACCCAGCTCATACGGGATCTGAAAGACATGCCCGACCACGCGGTTCTCAGGATCGTCCGCGAGGTGCGTGACGGCAAGTGGTAAAGGAGGTGCGTATGATAGAGTTGAAAAACGATTCCCTGATTTTTTCATTTCCGGAAGTTCATCCTGATGCACGGATGAAGATCGATTTTCAGCGTACCCTGAGAATCCCGGATGACGGTAGCGATTACCCACTCCCTCCGGGCCTGGGAAGGTTTCCTATGAAGCACGTCGACGACCACGCCGATGCAGTTCCGCCGATTTGGATGGAACACGGCGGCGTGATGCTGCCGATGTACCAGTCGGAGGCGCTGTGGTTGAATTTCAGCGCTGAAGAAATGTGGGAGCTGGGAACAAGCTATCCTTTTGCAATCAAGGTGGCTGCCGGCAAAACCAATGCCGTGACCGGAGAAGGTTGGGATGATGGGCTTCAAAAGGAACCCCAGGACTATATAGTCTTCCCAGAGCAGCCTTGGCTGGACGGATACTGTGTGGAAAAGGGCATCATCCGGCAATTCGTGGCCATGCCTTTGGGTTCGGGCTACAGTGCGGAAGAGCAGATTACCGGCAGGTCCGAGCACGGTGGTATTCAGATCACGGTTTATCCGATGAAACGAAAGGTGTTCGAACGGCGCTTCCCGAAACGGTTTGGACAGATAAGAGAATTTAATACAATGCTCTACCAAGAAGAGGCCTGCTACTCAGTCTCAATGGATATGGCCCTTGCTCCGGGCGGCCGGATGCGTCAGGAGATCTACGATGACCCGTTCGAGTTTGACGACTGGGACAAGGAAACCAGCAGCCGCCGTTTCATTCATATCGCAAACTCTCTCGTCTGGCGGCAGATCATCGGTGAAGCCCCGCCTACCGCTCCGTTCACCGCCAGTGAATACACAAGACATGGTCTGCCATGGTTCGATTATTACAACGACAATGGAACCGCCCTGAAAGGATCGGAGAAGCTCGGAAAACTGAAAAGCGTGGTCGAAATGGCCAAGGAAAAAGGTGATCAACCACTGCCGGAAAATGAGAGTGTAGCCCCGGACCGCATTGTAAATATCAGAAAAGGGCTCAAAGAGAATCAGGTGCGGGAAGGCAGTTTCTGATCGAATCACGGTGCAAAGCTGGAAATGATTTTTATCAATCATGATAAATCTAAAAATTCATAGCCCCTTTTTTGACCCCATCTGACAACGACCTGTTCCAGAATGGCGCCAAAATCGGTGGAGAGGAGGGCGCCATGCAACAGGTCGTTTCGTATCTTGATTCATTATCACTTGGTGAAAAACAGGTTCACAAAAACCTTGTCATCTTTCCGCTGCTGGGTTCCGACGAATGGGAGCCGGATTACCTCACCCTCGATCAGGCCCTGAAACAGGGCAGCGTTCGGGTGACGGAGATCAACCGGGGCGGAAGTGTGCCCGAGTTGAAGCTTATCAACCAATCCGAGCTTAAGGTGCTGGTGGTGGAGGGCGAAGAGCTTGTCGGAGCCAAACAGAACCGGATCGTCAACACCACCATGATCATTCCTGCAAAAACCGAGGTTCTGATACCGGTAAGTTGCGTGGAGCAGGGGCGGTGGAGTTATGATTCCCCGGAATTCCGGGAGAGCGAACGGATGATGCACGCCTCTCTCAGAGGCATGCACAAGGAACAGGTGTCCGGCAGCTTGAGGGAAGGGCGGGGGTACCAGTCCGACCAGAGCCAAATCTGGAATGACATTTCAGAAAAATCGGTGCGAATGAACGTCGTTTCCGACACAGGAGCCATGGGGCAGATCTATGAGAGCTACGAGGACAAACTGGCCGAATATCTGGACCAATTCAAGGCCCTCGACAATCAGCAAGCAGCTGTGTTTTCGATCAATGGAAGGATCGTGAGCCTAGAGGGATTCGGGGCTCCAGACACGTTCATCCGATTTTTCGAAAAGCTGGTGAGGTCCTATGCCCTCGACGCCCTGGACATCATGCGCAGGACCGGATCAAAAGCGCCATCACCGGAGCGGGTCGGGGCATTTGTCGCGTCCATGTCGAAGTGCAGGGAGGAAAAACATTCTGCCATCGGATCAGGCACGCACATCAGTTTCGAATCCAACCGCCAGGCCGGTTCCGCACTGGTTGAGGATGACCGGGTACTCCATCTTTCAGTGTTCAAAAGATCCGAAAATCCGGGAGGAAGGGGAACCGGATTCCAGCGGTTTTCGTTGAGGCAGCGGCGTCTGTTCCACCTCGAATAGCCCGGAAATGCTGCAAAATCATGGCTGATTGTACGGGGGAAATGAACTCGTAATACTAATATATTATTAGTGATTTCAGTAGGTAGCACTTTAGTATGTCCTAAAATTTTGCTTGATCAAAATGTTAGAAAGCTGTAAGGATATATGTCTATCGTAATTGGACAGAGGCGCAACCTCGGAATACCTGTAGGGAGGATGATGAGGGGCGACCAATTGTCGCGGCAATGGCGTGTTTTACGCCACCTTGAAGCCGGCAGGATGGGACTGACCGCACAGGACGTCGCGGAAATCGGCGGATGTTCATTGCGCACTGCCTACCGGGACATTGACGACCTGCAACTTGCTGGCTTTCCCATGTACTCGGAAGACAGCGACAAAGGGTTGCGCTGGAAACTGTTAAAAAACGCACAGGGCAATATTCCCGCCCCGTTTACCTTCACCGAACTCATGTCCCTGCACCTCAGCAGGGATCTATTCAAGGTTTTCAGCGGCACCGTCTTTCACGACTCCATCGAGTCGCTGTTTCAAAAGACAGTGGCCCAGCTGCCGCCTCAGACCCTGTCATATCTGAACAGAATCCAGTCAGCCTTTCACACAAGCATCAAACCTTACAAAGACTACGGGCGCTATCGGGAGATTATCAACCAGGTTAACCGTGCGGTCCTGGAACAGCACCGCATCGAGATCGCCTATCAACCCTTGCGGAGCGATACGGAAACTATTCGCAAGGTCGACCCCTACAAAATCTGGTTTTTTGACGGCACCATCTATCTTATCGGACTCTGCCATCTCAGAAGCCAGGTGAGGACATTCGTGGTTGACAGGGTCCGGATGATGACCGTCTCGGACGAGCAGTTTGAGTTACCGGACGATTTTGATTTCGAAGATCTCATCCGCCACAGCTTCCGGGTCATGCAGGACGAGCTTTATGCGGTGCAGGTTCGTGTGTCGCCGGAATGGGCAAGGTACGTCGGCGAGCGAATCTGGCACGAAAGCCAAAGCATCCAGCAGCACATTGACGGGTCCATTGAAATAACATTTCACGTCGCCGGCCTGGAGGAAATCAAGCAGTGGGTGTTGTCCATGGGACCCGAGGTGTGCGTTCTGAATCCTCCTGAGCTGATCGCCGAAGTCATTGAAAGTCTCGACAAATCAAAGGCGCAATATGAGGGAGTGGATATCGAGCTGCCATCTGCCGTAAACTCGGAAGATGGCTTGTTTGATGAAGTTCCACAGCTGAAGCTTATCAAATGAACTATCCAACACTTTTAAAAGATACAGAAGCTGACTGCTGGGATAGACAGAGGCAGATACCATCGAACGAGTTAAGTATAAGCCCTTGTGGGGATTGAGGGCATAAAAAACGGAATTTAGAAATCAGAGGCCAAGAATTGGCGTGGATACCGAAGCTATAATGATAGAAAAATTAATAACATACTATAAAGACAAGGAAATTTATCCGATAGGATTCAATTGTAAATACCTTTCCAGTTGTATTTCCAAGGCGGAAAAGAAGGAAAAATTTACAAGGGGACACGGTATTTGGGTTGGGACGGAATATGAAAAGGGTCAGATCCCAAGGCTTCTATTTCTTTCTCTTGACTCTGGATCAGCGGAAATAGACCCCCAGAAAAGAACCATGGAAGCTGCCAGGCAGTGGAACGAAAAATGGTTACCCGGGAAGGGAGACAAGCCTAAACACTGGTATCGAACTCACCAATTTGCATGGCATATTTTCAAGGAACTCAAAAAAACCCTTGGTGCTGATTTCGATATAGGAAATGTCGACGATAAATATGATTTTTCACCTCTAACCGAGATTCATAAAATCAAGCCTTATTATGCTGCGACAAATAGTGCAAAATGCTGCATGAATAATGAGCAAAGATCCCAGGCTAACAGGATTTTATTTGAGAACTGCAGGAGGTTCACTCTCGGCGAAATCAACATTTTAAGTCCGGATATTCTTGTTACCCAGGGAAAATATGCGCGGTTGGTTGCAGAAGGTCTGAACGTTAGAAGGGTGCTTCAAAATGAAAATATTTCAAAAGCCAGCACCAAGGAGCAAGATTTCCACGTCCTACAACTGGAGCGTGGAAAAAGCTTAGTTTGGATTCATCATTACCATCCCAATAATTACGGATGGTTCAAAAAAAACCGAGATAATTATGCAATTTATGCAAAAAAAGTTGCTCAAGTTTTCGGGGGAGATCAAGCTCTAAAGAAAGCCAGAACCCATATACGAACTGCCAGAGAAAAAATTGTCTCAACAGATAATAAGGCTCAGAAAAAACCAACAAAGCAAAAACCTGAAAACTCACATAGAAAAAGACCTGTGAGAAAAGCAGTTGAATCCCGAGAGAGATCAAGGTCCAAAGGAAAAGGCGGTCAATCTTTGTTGGCATACCGATTTTATAATGAGATAAACTACAGAGAGGGAAAGCCGCCAGATATAATAGTTTCTGAGATTGACAGGCTTTTTAAGCAGGGCAAAGATGCAATGAAAATTGACACACTCATTTCTATCATAGATAAACGCAATCCTCTTTTGAAAGAAAACCTGAAGGATGTTGGAGATAAGATAAAAAGATTGATTTATTGGGCGAGATCGAAGGGCTGGGTCGAATTCGATGGAGATGAAGTCAGAATCCTCCCCTGCTAAATTCGACGGTGTGTCGTTAATCATCTGCACGACTGGCAATGATCCAGTCGGCGTTTCACGCCATTGTCAAATATTACAAATCTACGGAAGATACCTTCAGATCATAAACCAGTTTAAATGGTCTGCTCTTGAATATGGTTACCTCGAATAAACGTGTGAAAAAGTCACTAATATTAGCATAGTTGATTAAACGTGCCTGGTATCCAGTTACCACAACTTTCCGAATACGATCCCGCCATCAGTGCCGAGGGTGGCTTAGACCCCTTGGGGCTCTATGCGATTGCTGACAGCTTGGCAGTCAAGTTGGTTCCCGGAGTTCGGGAGAGGATGTTACACCCCAGATATTTGACTGCGATGGCCGTCGGCAATGTTTTTACGCGTCTCTACGACGACGATGATGTCGCTGCGGACGGCCATAGCGAGCCATATCTCGTATACGAGTGGCATGTCGTCGAAGGCATTATTCGCACTCGCAGGGACGATCCGGAATTAAAGCGCCTGCCGGGCAGTCTAAAGGTCAAGGAATGCCTACGCGACCATGTGCGTATTTCGGCAGCAAGATATTTAAAAACTGCCACAGTTTTCGGATTCCACGGTGTTTACCGCCCATTTGCAGACAATCTGGATATCGTCAAAAACAATTTATTAGGTGAAAACGGGTATGAGCTGCTGACAGCCTGGGAAAAAGAACAGGAATTGAATGGTTTTGTAAACGGAAACAACGGCAACGGTCTGGCTGTTCGGCAGCAGCTTGAGGTGGCGATTCAGGATGCCATGAAAAAAGGTGCCGTCAGCCGGAGCGGCGGATGGAACGGCTGGGGATTTTTCGGGAGGCACTTATTCCCCAATAGAATACCCCCAAGGGAACGCGATTGTTTAAAGAGATTCTTGCTTTCCGAAATGGATTCATCACGAGCGCAGGTATTACGGTTTCTGATTTCAGATAAAGGCCGGAGTATTTTCGGAGATTCGAATTCAGAAGAAGAGTTCCACCAAGCGCTCCTCCCTCACGTAGATGAAGATACCCGACATTTAATCGACACGATCGTGCTGTATGAGAAATTCTCGAGACTGCTGCAAGATGCATTTGATGATTGCCTTGAAGCCATGACCAAAAAAAAGGGACCGATAAGCCCTGACGAATTGGCCCAAACACCAGGCTGCCATAAGGCTTATCGAAAGATCCCTAACATCTTTACGAAATTGGGTGATCATCTGGAGCCTTTCGGCGAAACGGTCCGATACCTGGAATCTTTTGGTGAGATGGGTGAATCCACTAGTCCTGAATCTTGGGTAAATATCTTGATTGACCATCACATCAAGATTCAGCGTCAAAAACCGCCCCATGGCAAAAGACCATGGTTTGAAAAATTTGATGACGGCAGTGTCGTTGTTCGTGCCAGGTACCGTCGAAATAACGGTGGACAGCATGACGACGCCTATGTCCATGCTTATCGGACAAACTCATTGTGGTCATTTGCATCGGATTTGGAATTGAGCGGATAGAATGCGATGAGAACAAAAAAGAAAAGAATCGCAGAAGGGAAGCTGCTGGACGCATGGTTGCCGCCAAAAGGAGCGGAGGGTGCTGTAGGGTGCATCGCAACCACCTTTACCTTCTCACCTGTTTTTTTTGAAGAAGAGTGCTTAGGGCGCTTTTTACAAATGCAAAGCGATGCAATCGAGGATGGACCGGTTTACGTGATCGAGAGGGAGGAGAAGCTTGCTGAAATTCGCTGTGTTTCTGTGCTCGTCGATGCATATCATTGCCGGGGAGAGCGGAGCCTACACTGGGATCTTCTTCCCGCCCGAGTTCCCCAAGAGATTCTACACGCTAAAATTGCGATTTTGCATTGGCAAAACCTGATTCGTGTCATTATCGGTTCTGGCAATCTTACCGAAGATGGTTACCGCCGCAACCAGGAAATTTTTAGTATTGTGGATTACCACGCGAACAGCGATTCGCCGCTGGGATTTCTTGACGAAATTATCGACTATATGCGTGAGATTTTTACCTATGGGGCCTCGTACGGATCCGCCCAGTCCCCAGCTACAGATCGATGGCAGGATTTTTTAAGCGCCGTTTTTGAAGCTTCGAGAGATTTGGGCACATCGGATCCGGCTCTAAACAGGAAGAAAGTGAACGTTTACCCGGTGCTGACCGGCAAGGGTCGAGCATCAGCATTAGATCAGGTCACGACACTGTGGCCGGAAGGTTCACCACCTGCTCATGCGATTGTCACCAGTCCATTTTTCGATCCACCGGGAGCGCCGAACCGGCCTGCTTTGAACTTGTGGGGCAGTTTGAAAAAACGTGGTGAAGCCAGCGTGACGTTTAACTTGACCGCTGAAGATGTACACGATGATTCTTCCATCTTCCTACATGCCCCAGAGGAAATTGTTCTCGCACAACCACAAGGGCGGAGCGCTCTGGCTACCCACATCAAGCTTATCGATGAGCGGCAGGATGATACCGATACACCTTTTCGTCCGTTGCACCTGAAGAGTTATTTGTTCGAGGGTACAGATTGGATCGGCTATTTGATCGGTTCCAGCAACTTTGCCTCCAAAGGTTTAGGGTTAAGCACCAGCCCAAATTTGGAAGCCAATCTATTGTACCTGGTTTCGAAAAAGGGCCGGCCAAAGACAATCGAACAAATTCTCAAATGTGTTCCAAAAGGCACTCCTATAAAAAAAGGGACTCAGCTTCAATGGCTGCCAAGGCAAGAAACTGGCGAGGATGAGCCGGAAGATTCGGCCATTCCGTTGCCAAAGGAATTCGGGCAAGCCCTTTATTACAATGATCAAAGCGAAGAGTATATCGTACTACGTATAGAAGACACACCACCTTCGGGATGGCAAATCTATAAACCGACCGTTTCAGAGAAATTCCTTTACGACGAGACTACTTGGAGGGCCAACAAACAGCCCAAGGCTGTTAAAATTGTCTGGCAGGAATGCGCAGCACCCTCAGGTTTCGAGGTCTCCTGGAAAGACTCTAACGGCCGTGCATGGTGGCCGATCAACGTTTTCACTGCGGCGAGTTTGCCACCGCCGGCCGAATTAAGGGATTTACCCTTGGAGGTGTTAGTAAATATTTTAACATCTGCAAGGCCACTTCATCAGGTTCTTGGAGCTTGGATGAAGCGGAAAAAGAACGGAGCAAGTGAATCTGGTTCCGAGATCTATGATCCTCACAAGCGGGTTGATACGTCCGGATTTCTCCTTCAGAAAACGTATCGAGTGACTTCTGCCCTTAGCGGGCTGCGCACCAGACTTTCCCGCCCGGTTCCCTCGGAAGATGCTCTCCAGTGGCGGTTAAACGGTCCGGTGGGAGTCAGCGCAGTTTCGCAGGCCATCGTCAAAGAATCCCGCAGTAAGGGTGAAACTGCTTTTTTACTGACTGAGTTGGCGCTTGAAATCTCAAGAGCTAAAACCACTTCAGCTCCGGGCTGCCTACCCGAGGAGAAAGTTAACCGGGAGATTCGGTCTGTTATAGCTGACCTCCAGAAGGAAGCTAAAGCTTGTCTCAGGGACAAGTCGGCTGATCTATACCAGTATATTGATACGGCATTCAAAGAGGCGTTATCGTGAGTTACAGGTACGGCCTAAATTCGAATATCGATTTGCACGTAAAAGGGCGCATTGCGAAAGAGGACGCACGCCGGCAGACCATCACCGCCAAGGTTATCCTCCAACGGCTCGAACAGCGACCGGGACTTATCCTCGCGGATGAAGTCGGTATGGGAAAGACGTTTATAGCCCTTGCGGTAGCCGCTTCGGTGGCGCTTCAGGAAAGGCAGCGGCGGCCGGTGGTGGTCATGGTGCCACCATCACTGAAAGAAAAGTGGCCGAAGGATTTTGAGGTTTTCAAAGAGCGCTGCATAAAATCGGAGGCGGTTAAATGGCGCTTGACCGCAGCGTCTGCCGATAATGCCGTTCAGTTTTTGAAACTGCTGGACGATGCGCCTGCTACCCGAGTTTCCATCATATTTCTCACCCATGGGGCGATGAGCCCGTATCGTAAGTTGCAGGATCGGTGGGTCAAGCTCGCGATTATTCAAAAGGCCCTCTATAGGCGACGGGACGTCAAGAAGGTCCGCAGGGCCTTATGCCGATTCATGGGCGAGCTGCTGCGGATGAAAAAATGGGTTCGCCAAAGTGATGAGGTCTGGGAAAAGCTGTTGAAAAAACATCCCAGCCGTTGGCTGGAGATACTTAAGGCTTACAATATGCCGCCTCCTGATAACGATGATCCCGTACCCGAGGCGGTCATTGAGGCCATGGAGCAAATGGAATTTTCTGATCTCTACGCAACGTTGAAAGAACAGATTCCATACCGGGATTCTCCCCACATCGAGCGGCGACTCAAAGTGGCTCGGGAAGGCATCAACAAACACATTGTCGACCTCTGGGATCATTGTATTCGATCCTTGAAGATCAAGCTGCCGTTATTGGTGCTAGATGAAGCGCATCACCTGAAAAACGCCCATACCCAGTTGGCTTCGCTATTTCATTCCGAGGCGGCGGCGGCGGATGCAGCCGAGTTGGAACGGGGACCCCTGGCCGAGGTTTTTGAACGCATGCTGTTCTTGACCGCTACGCCGTTTCAGCTCGGTCATCATGAGCTCTGCTCGGTGCTGGAGCGCTTTGGCGGGATTTCGTGGAAGGGTCGAAGAAAACCAAGCATTGGGCGCAATCAATTCTTTCGAGATCTGAAGAGTATCCGGCAACGGTTGGATTCAGTGCAAGAGGCAGCCGTTCGCTTGGATCATCAGTGGGGCCACCTTCAGAACAACGATTTAAAGATAGATGGCGAAACGGTCGAGTCGGTGGATAATTGGTGGCAGGAATTAAAAACGGCTGATTCTTTAACCCCAAACGCCGACTTGGTTGTGGATCGATTTAGGATAACCCAAAAGCACATGCGCGCTGCCGAAGTCGCATTGCAGCCATACCTGATTCGACACGCGAGGCTCAAAACGCTACCCGATTCTATTGAAGCTCAGCCACGGCGGGTGCGGTATGCCGGCTGCGCTATCAAGGATCACAATACCGGCGAGTATAGCCCCGGCTTGGATATCGAAAGTCAGTCCATCCTGCCTTTTTTATTAGCGACGCGAGTCACTGCATTGAAGCCTCATTCCCGACCTGTATTTGCGGAGGGATTGGCTTCCAGTTACGAAGCTTTTCTACACACCCGCGAACAAAGACAGATTGCCAAGGTTGAAAGGGCCTCAAGGTATGTTTCGGATCTTGACGATGATGCGAAAATGACCTTGGAGGATGACTCTGCCGTTAAATGGTACCTGGATCAATTGCAGAGTTGTCTCAATAATTGCGGAGGTAAGGGAGACAATTATCACCCCAAAATTGCCGCAACGGTGGCCAGAACACTAGCTCTTTGGAAAGCTGGTGAGAAGGTGTTAGTTTTCTGTCATTATTTGGCCACAGGCGATGCACTTCAAAGCGCTATAAATGAAGCCCTCGATAACGAGATCAATCAAATGGCCGCAGTAAAGCTGGGGTGCTCACCGGAAGAAGCTGGTGTCGAGCTGGAAAAAATCGGGCGGTGGTTTTTCAAGGAAGACTCACCCATACGACGTGGAACGAACAGAGCGGTGCGGGCAATCCTAAACGATTACCCAGACCTGGCCGACCATTCCGAGCAGATCCTGAGAACCGTACGGCGTTATTTGCGTACCCCTTCTTTTTTAACGCGCTATTTCCCATTGGAGAGCGAGCGTCTAACCGAGGATGTTGTGTTTGAAGCCCTTCGGCGTTCGGATGCATCCGGTATGAGCCTGGAGCAGCTGCTCAAAGATTTTTTCTCTTTTCTGGTGGATCACTGCGGAGTTAACGAGCGGAATCGATATATGGAGGAACTGGAGAACATTCAGACCGGATCCAACGTGCGATTGGCCAATGGAAAAACAAAGCAGGAAATTCGCCAGCGCCTGATGCTGACATTTAACACGCCATTATACCAGACTGTGTCGCATTAGACCCCGACTGGGTTTAATTTTGTTCTTTGATACTTTTGTCTTCGAGACCGATCACATTTTGCGTTAGAGCTTACGCAGAACGGCCCATTTTGGTTGTTACGTGGGGCAC
>Ga0209780_1000583_pt1 | contig 20264 bp, 3 predicted proteins | sample WorMetexBAHAMAS2_FD_187384 | JGI IMG/M metagenome (GOLD analysis project Ga0209780, IMG submission 187384) | Marine gutless worms symbiont microbial communities from Max Planck institute for Marine Microbiology, Germany - Inanidrilus exumae... | ecosystem: Host-associated > Annelida > Digestive...
AGGGCCAATTGCTTTCGGTCTTGGCCGTATCGGAATGCCATATCGTTCTCCTTGATTTTACAACCTATATATCACCTATCGATACGGTTATTCAGTAGTAATTGGTACATAATTATGACACAGTCTGCTTCGCCGGAATGACGGAAGAAATACCTCGACTGCTGAATTATTTAAACATGAGCCAAGGTTTTGCTTTTCGCCCTATCAGCGAAAAGCAAAATGGGTACCGTCCTCCGCGATCCCAGCTTGCCGGGTCGTAGCCCCGCCATAGCGGTACGAAGCCAGGCGTCTCTGCAGTGAGACATTAAATATGTGAAAAATCGGTACTAAATAAATAATTTCGCGTAAACCAACGAAAGATCTAATCATGGCTATTCAACTGGAAGACCGGACTACCGATCTTGACCGGATCATCGCCACACTGGAAGAACTCCGACGATTTACCGGGCCGCCCGGGGAATTCTGGGCCGCCTTTCTCCAGGGAGCAACCCGTCTGGCCGAGGCCCAATGCGGCCTGTTGATGATCAGCGACCCGGAGGAAAACGTCTGGCAGCATGCCGGGATGTGGCCGGCCCTAGCCCCGGCCATCTTCCGGGGGGCGGAGACGAGAGAAAAAATTCATTCCGTCGCCAGTGCCTCCGTCGATCGCGGCTATGCCTGGGAGGCCATTGGTCCCAAAGGGAAGACCGGGGCCCTTTTGGGCATCCGGCTTAAGCTCCATGAAGAGGAACGGGTCGGCGTGGCCGTATTTCTTCTGGAATCCTATTCCAGAAAACGGGTGGACAATACCTTCGTCCGCCTGAATCTGGTCGCTGATATTCCCGCGTTCTACCAGCTGGGGCGGCTGGCCCGACAGGCCCAGAGCGATGTGGTGCAGTTTGCTGACGCCCTGGACCTGATGGTGCTTCTCAATGCGGAGAAGAAGTTTGTGGCGGCGGCGATGACCTTCTGCAATGAGCTGGCGGCACGGTTTCAGTGCGATCGGGTCAGCCTCGGCTGGCTCAAGGGTGACTATGTGCGGGTTCGAGCGGTTAGCCACATGGAGCGTTTCGAGAAGAAGATGGATGCGGTCCAGAAGCTCGAAAGCATCATGGAAGAAGCATTTGACCAGGACGAGGAGATTCTCTGGCCCCGGCCCAAAGAGAGCACCTCCGTCTGTCGTGAACACGAGGCATTTTCCCGGGAGATGGGATCCGATGACATCGTCTCGCTCCCCATCCGGCTGGAAGACAAACCGGCCGGCGTGCTCACCTGTGAACGTACCAGCGGGTCTTTTGAAGAAAATGAAATTCGAGCCCTCCGGGTCGCCTGTGACCAGGCCGCCCGGCGGTTGGGAGACCTGGAAAAGCGGGACCGGTGGTTTGGGGCCCGGATGCTGACGGCGACCCGCGAGGGATTGGCAAAATTGATCGGCGTCGAGCATACCTTTGCCAAGCTGATCGGAATTATCGTCTGTGCCACACTGGCGTTTCTGCTGTTCGGCAAACTTCCCTACCGGGTGGAAGCGCCGTTTCTATTGAAAACCGATGACGTGGCCCACATACCTGCTCCATTCGAGGGCTATATCGACAAGGTTCACGTGAAGGTCGGGGACCAGGTTACGGAATCAACGCCGCTGTTGTCTCTGGACACCCGCGAGCTGCTTCTTGAGGAGTCCACCGCCATTGCCAACCAGAACCGGTATTCCCGGGAAAGAGAAAAGGCCCGGGCCGAAAACGCCCTGGCGGATATGAAAATCGCCCAATCCCTGGAAGCCCAGGCCCGTGCCCAACTGGCGCTGGTCCGTCACCGTCTGAAGCATGCAGATATCCGGGCCCCCTTTGACGGCATCGTGGTGGAAGGGGACCTGGAGGAACTCCTCGGGGCTCCGGTTCAAAAAGGAGATGTCCTGTTCAAGGTATCGAAACTGGCAGAGATGTATGCCGAGTTGAAGGTGGATGAGCGGGATGTCCACGAAGTCAGTGCAACCCATACCGGAGAGATCTCTTTTATCAGTCGTCCCAAGGAGAAGTTTCCCATTGCGGTCTTCCGGATCGACCCGGTGGCCGTGGTGGAAGAGGAGGGGAACGTCTTTCTGGTGCGTGCGGAGTTCCCGGACGATGTGGGACCGTGGTGGCGCCCGGGGATGAGTGGTGTTGCCAAGATCGACGTGGGCAAGCGGAATGTGCTGTGGATCCTGACCCATCGGACCATCGATTTCTTACGAATTTTCTTATGGTGGTGATATGGCAAAAGCAGGACGAACATTCAGTGAGTCATGGCACCGGGTGGCGGGCCTGAAGGTCTGTCTGCACCCGACGGTGTCCGCCCGCAAGCAGGCGTTTCGCGGCGAAACCTGGTACATCCTCCGGGATCCGTTCAACAACCAGTTTTTTCGGCTTCGCCCGGAGGCCTATGATTTCGTGATCCGCCTGCGGACCGATCGGACGGTGGAAGAGGTATGGCATGACTGCCTGGAGCGGAATCCCGACGAGGCGCCGGGGCAGGAGGATGTCATCCAGTTGCTGACCCAGCTCCACTTCGGCAATCTGCTCTATTTCGAGCAGGCGGCGGACAGCGCCAAGCTCTACAAACGCTTTCGCAAACGGAAGCAGAAAGAACTTCGGGCCAAGCTGCTGAGTATCATGTTCTTCCGGATGCCCCTGCTGGATCCGGAACGGATGCTGAAAAAAGCGGAACCGTTTATACGGGCTGTCTTTTCACCTGTCGGTGCGGTGGTCTGGTTCATTGTGGTGGCCCTGGCGATCAAAGTGGTGGTGGATCGGTTCGACATGGCCATGGATCAGTTCCAGGGGGTGCTGGCTCCCAATAATCTGTTCCTGCTCTATGTCGGTCTGGTGATAATCAAAACCCTTCACGAGTTCGGCCACGCCGCCATGTGCCGGCGCTTTGGCGGAGAGGTCCACACCATGGGCGTTATGCTCCTGGTATTTACACCGTTGCCCTACATGGATGCCACGTCGAGCTGGGCATTCCGGAGCCGCTGGCAGCGGGCGCTGGTCGGCGCGGCGGGCATGATCACCGAGGTGTTCATTGCCGGACTGGCCGCCTTTGTCTGGGCTAGAACCGGTCCGGGCACCGCCCACAGCCTGGCCTATAACATTATGTTCATCGCGTCGGTGTCGACGCTGATATTCAACGGAAATCCGCTGCTTCGATTCGACGGATATTATATTCTGTCCGATCTTCTGGACATCCCGAATCTCCACACCCGGTCCAAGAAGCACCTCCGGCACCTGGTCGAATATTATGCCTTTGGCTACCGGGAGTCGTTCAGCCCCGCCCGGAGTCCAAACGAAGCCGTGTGGCTGACGGTGTTCGGAATTGCCAGCGGCATCTACCGGGTCATCGTGTTTACCGGCATTGTCCTTTTTATCGCAGACAAATTTCTCCTGGCCGGTTTGCTCATGGCCCTGGTGTGCGTCATTTCCTGGGTCATTGTCCCCCTCTACAAGTTCGTCGTCTACCTGGCCACCAGTCCGCGTCTGTCACGGACCCGGACCCGGGCCGTTGCCCTGAGTATCGGATGCTTCGTGGTCATCGTCGGTTCTCTGGCGGTCCTGCCGTTTCCGAACCGCTTCCGGGCGCCCGGCGTACTGGAGGCGGTCAACTACACCCGTGTCATCAACAATGCCCCGGGACATGTCAGCCAGCTTCTGGCGGACCCTGGGGACTCCCTGGCGGAAGGTGTCTCGCTGATGGTACTGACCAACCGGGAACTGGAACTGGAGATCGCGGCTACGGTTGCCCAGCGGGAAGAGACACTGGCCATGCGGCTCAAGGCGATGCGTGAGTCCCCGGCCGATCTCGAACCGATCCGAAAGCGCCTGGAGGCCGTGGAATCGAAGCTCCAAGACCTGTTGATGGAACAGGCTTCCCTGGCGGTCCGCGCCCGCCTGGGTGGCATCTGGGTGGCCCCCCAGGCAAACGAAATGGTGGGATCCTGGCTCCACCGGGGGGCGCTGATCGGAGAGCTGGTGGATCCCGAGGCCTTCCGGTTTTCCGCCGTGGTGTCCCAGGACGAGGCGGCCGACCTGTTCGAGGGGGACATCCGTCGGCCCGAGGTCCGGATATTCGGCCAGGGGGGAGAGAACCTGGACGTCAACAAGGTCCGTATTATTCCCTTTCAGCAGGAGACCTTGCCGTCTGCGGCGCTGGGATGGTTTGGCGGTGGGAGCGTGGCCGTCTCTTCCCAGGATGACTCAGGTTTGAAAACCGCCGAGCCTTTTTTTCAGATTTATGCCGACATTGTCCCCAATCCGGCAGTGAAGATGCACCACGGGCAATCGGGCAAAGTGCGGTTCACCCTGAAACCGAGACCCCTCTTGATACAGTGGGGCCATAAGCTTCGACAGCTGCTTCAACGAAGGTATCAAATATGATCCTGCCGACCCAGGATTATCGACGCACTCACATCGTGACGCCCAAGAAGCTGCATCGGGGGCTGGACGGGTTCGTCCACGGCCTGGTGGGACGATTTCAGCGGCGTAACGGCATCGCACGGGCCATGCAGGGTGAAGCGGAAAAAATCCATGATGCCGCCCGGGATCTGAAGCATCTGGCGGATGGCCGGTTGCGGGAGCGCCTCAGGGACATGCAGACCCGTTTCAGGAGGCAAGAGGAAAGGGAGGTCGAGGGATGCCTTCCGGAAGCCCTGGCCATGCTGGTGGAGGCGGCCGACCGCAAGCTCGGGCTGCGGCCGTACCCGGTCCAGGTCATGGGAGCCATGGCCCTGTATAACGGGTATCTGACCGAGATGGCCACCGGCGAGGGCAAAAGCCTGACCGCCTGCCTTCCGGCGGTGCTGGCCGCCTGGACCGGCAGACCCTGTCACCTGGTCACCGTAAACGACTACCTGGCCAATCGGGATGCGGTGGAAATGCGTCCCTTCTATGCGTTCTGCGGTGTTTCGGTGGGCAACATCCTTGGCGAAATGGACCCCCGGCTGCGTCGCAGTAATTATGATAACGGGGTGGTCTATACGACATTAAAGGAACTGGTGGCTGATTTTCTTAGGGATCGCCTGATTCTCGGAACGTTGCAGCACCCTTACCGGCGATTGCTGAGACAGGTGTTGGATCCCCGCTTCCGGGATCCGGAGGGCCTTGTGTTAAGAGGGCTGGATACGGTGATCGTAGATGAGGCCGACAGTGTGCTGATCGATGAGGCGGTCACGCCCTTGATCATCTCCCGGATGGAGGACAATGAGCCGCTGATCGATGCCTGCAACCGGGCCCACGACATTGCCGCCGATTTGCAATTGACGGAAGACTATCGGGTGGACACCAAATACAAGGAGATACGCTTCACCAAGGAGGGGCGGTCCAAGATCGAGACCCGGGCCCGACATCTTCCCGGAATCTGGCGCGGCCCTGCCCGCCGTGAAGAGCTGGTTCAGCAGTCACTGACGGCCCGGGAGTTTTACCTGAAGGACAAGCAGTATGTCGTCCAGGAAGATAAGGTGGTGATCGTTGATGAATTTACCGGACGGCTGATGCCCAATCGGACCTGGCGGCACGGGCTTCATCAGGCCGTCGAGGCCAATGAAGGGATGGAAATCAGCAATCCCAGTGAAACCCTGGCCCGGCTCAGTTTCCAGCGGTTCTTCCGGTTTTTCCGGAAACTGTCCGGTATGACCGGCACCGCCCGAGAGGCCGCCGGGGAATTCTGGCATATCTATCAGTTGCCGGTCATTACCGTTCCGACCAACCGGCCCTGCATCCGAGAGCAGATGCCCGATGCGGTGTTCCCGACCGCCGCGGAAAAATGGGATGCTGTCGCCAATGAGATTTTTCAAAGGAATCAAACCGGGCGTCCGGTTCTAGTGGGCACCCGGAGTGTGTTTGCCAGTGAACAGCTTGCCGATAAGCTGACGGCCATGGGCTTGACCTTCAACCTGCTCAATGCCGTGCGGCATCGCGAAGAGGCCCGGATCGTGGCTGACGCCGGTGAACAGGGGCGGATTACCATTGCGACCAACATGGCTGGCCGCGGCACGGACATCAAGCTGGGTCACGGGGTGGCCGAGCGGGGAGGGCTCCACGTCATCGCGACCGAGCGGCACGAGTCGGGGCGAATCGACCGTCAGCTCTTCGGGCGGAGCGCCCGCCAGGGAGATCCGGGCAGCGCCCAGGCGTTCATGAGTGCCGAAGACGAGCTCATCGAGCGGTTTGTACCGGCCCCCATGAGAACGCGCCTGGGGGGCGCCTTGGGTAAAAAGGCGCCGGGATCGGCCCGACTGGCAAAAGCCGCGATTGCCCACGCCCAGCGTGCGGCCCAGCGTCTGGCCTATAAACAGAGAAGAAACGTTCTCCAGATGGATACCTGGCTCGAAGAGGCGTTGTCCTTTTCAGGACCCGGATCCGAATATTAATTCGAGTTGTGGCAATGGGCACAAAAAAAATCTTAGAAAAAAATGATTAAATCCGAATGACACATATTGACAGGAGTAAAATCCCTCATACCATATATGGATGTAGGATGGATTACTTCCCCTGTTACTAGTGAAGTACTTCACAAGCCGGTCAAATTTCTAGCGAAATTCCTGAGAAAAAACTCTTGCATTCTTCAATGCGATGTTGATAGACGAAAAGTAATTCTCCTGAAGTTCCCTAAGTTCTCTTCGTTATCGCAATTTATTTTCAAGTGTTAACCCTTACACCAGTAGTCCCTTTACTCGGAGCTGCGCTAAGGGCAAACCCGCCAGAAGGCGGTGACGAAAAGCCACGGGTCTTCCTTCCTTTTTTGGAAACATGATAGCCGGGCTGCCGCAGAATATTTGTTCACCTCACACCTGCGGAAGTCCACGTGAGCCGAACGAAGCCACCAAATCCGTTTGAGATCGAAAGCCTCGAGCCGAGGCTGATGCTCTCGGGGGAAGCCCTATCCGGGGCGATAATGGCGATTGCGCCGGCCACGGCGGACAACTTCAACTCCGAATCCCAACCCGCACCGTTAGAATCCCCATTCACCGTTGGCCATGCCGCGGCAGACGACCCCACCTGGTCCTCTTCTCTGGGTTATGATCCCTCGGAAAAACTGGACGATCTCTTCGCCGGATTGAGCGACGACGATCCCCTGGATGACGGTTTGGATGGGAATGGTTCCGAGAGCGTGTCAGATACGACTTTGGAAGTTGTTCTCGGGAATGACACGAGAGAGGTTCTGAAAGCAGGCCTGGGAAAACTGGCCGAGTTCGGGCGGGTGATGGAGCGTATGAACGGGTTTGCCGATCCGGTTCCCATGGTGGCATCCGCCACTTTTGGTGGATTGCTTCGACCCTATGAGATTCTGGACAGCCGGCTTGCGGTGCCGGTCTACGACTATTTCACCGATGCCACCGATCCCACCGTGGAAGGTCTTAAGGCCACCTTCGAGCAGATTCCGAGCACCGAAGACCTGGATGTTGCGGTAGAAGAGGTAACCGCCGGATATGATGCGGTTTCCGGCGAATTGCAATTCGCCATGACCTACGAGGCAACTCGTAAGGGCGAGGTTCATCTGTCCTCCGAGGCCCCGAAAATTGAGTTCGAGGGGAACCGAAAAACCGAATTTATTGCAGGGCTTAGCTTTGCTTTTGCCTTCGGCGCCACCCACGATGCCGGTCCTGCCGAGTTCTTCGTCGAGGTCCATGATCTGACGGCGGATCTTCACATCGAATCCGATGACGTAGATGGGATGGTTCGGGTTGAAGCCCTTCCTTCTGCCCAACCGGTCGATGAGGGCACGGCAGAGGTGCACGTATCGATCCGCGTCCTGTTCGACGACACCCTGACCGAGGACGGGCGTCTGACCCTGGCCGAACTTGAGGAAATCGTAGAGTCCGAATCACCGGAATTGTGGATTATCGTCATACCATCCGGGGCGGTGGAAGCGGACTTGCCGATCAAAAGCGATTCCTCGGACACCTCCGCTACGCCGGACGAGCCGGTGATCCATATCCTGGTCCGTAGCGAGCCGCCATTTTCCGAAGCCGGCCTTGAGGTGTCGGTATCTGTCGACATCCGCAGCTTCAGCGACCAGCTCCTGAATCTGTTCGCCGAGATCGATGCCACCTTTGAAACGGCGATGTCCGCTCAGGCGCTCCATACCCCCATGCCGGCGATCAACAGCTCCGACTTGACATTGCTCAACCAAGAGAGCGGATTCGAGCCGACCGATACGCTCACCCGGGCCGCTAAGGAATACTTCACGCTGCACCAGATTTTTAACCGGGATGTCTCCACCCTGTTTCCGGCCATCGGAGCTTTGCCGGAGATCGATCTTCCCGATTTCAATATTTCCCATGACGGCCACCAAATCAAACTCCAGCGGATGATGGAGCAGCGGTTTGGCCTGTCCCTGGATGAGGACTGGGATCTGTCCTTGTACCTGCTCGAACTCTGGTCGCTCATCAGTCCCGATTTCCAGATAGAGAGCTACCTGCCTCAACTTCAACTGCTCCTGGCGCTTCCTGTGGTTCCGGCGGTGGATCAGATCCGTTCCCAAGTGAAATCACGCTTCGGCACTTACCCGACTCTGGAAGGGCTGGCGGACTATATTCAGGCAACGCGCTTGAAACCGCTGACCAACGGATTCTCAAGCGAGCATACCTCCGAACCGGTTAAGTTTTCCGGACAATACGATGCCGAATCAAAGGGCATCCGGTTCGATATGGAGATTGACGCTGCAAGACAGGTCGATGTCCCGGTCGATCTTAGTGACCTGCTGACCGAATCCGGTGTTTCGGTCGAAGGCCAATTGCCGGTCACCCTGACCCTCGGGGTAATGATCGATGCGTCCGCCGGTGTAACGGATGGCGATGAATGGCTCCAGGTCCGAGAGGCGGCGGTCACGATCCGGGCAAACGAGTCGCTCGAGGACGTCGGGGTGACTCTGGACGATGCTCCCCGGGGTCCTCCGATGATGGCAGCAGGTCGATTCGACCTGGATTCCCGTGTGGAATTTATCTTCCACGGGCTTGACCCGCCGGTCCCGACAATGCATTTCGCCGCCGCCGAAGACCTCACCATCGAGGCCTCCGGCTCACTTTCTCTCCAAATCACCTCGATTCTCGAGGACTCCCTCCAACCGAAACTCATCATCAGCATACAAATCGATTCTGTTTTTGATCCGGACAGTGTCCAAACGCAGGTTGTCTCCCCATTCGAGATCCGGCTCGATTCGGCCGATGCTTCGGAACTGACCCTGCGGACCGCGGGAGATTACCTGGAGATTGTGGACGACCAAACCGGACAGAAACTGGCTGACAATTATATCCCCGCGTTGTCCGAGATTGTCATCTGGGGCGTGGACGACCTCGATGATACCCTTACCGTGGATTTCAGCGGTGGGCTGATCGATATCCCCATCACCTTCCATGGTGGGGAAGCCGGATTCGACACGCTTGCTGTGGCCGGAGGCGACTTCGAAAGTACCCGGTTCTCCGCGTCGGGCCCCGACTCCGGCAGTATTCTCCTGGACGATGTAACCATTTTCTACACGGGTCTCGAACCCATCGATCTTCTCGCCGACACCCAGATCGATTTTATTTTCAATGACGATCCGGGTGAATCCAATCAGATTCGTCTCATCGACCATGGGATTTCCACCGACGGATTCCTGAGGATCGACAGCAACGGGACAGGGGGCTTCGAAGAAGTCTGGTTCCAGAATCCGAGCAACTCCTTGACCATCAACGCCCTTGACGGGGATGACACGCTCATCATCGATTCTCTGGATGACGCGTTCGGTGCGAGCCTCATTATCAATGGCGGCACCGGCGACGACACTCTGATTGGTCCCGACGGTCCGACTACCTGGACGGTTACCGGATCGAATGCCGGCACTATCACCTCCAGCGTGGGCAATGTCTCCCTCATTGCCGACTTCATCGAGATCGAAAACTTGACCGGCGCCGCCGGCAACGAAGATACCTTCGTCGTTGAGGCAACCGGCAGCCTAAGCGGTTTGTTGGACGGCGGGCCTGAAGGGTTCGACAGTCTCGTTCTGGGACCCGGTGACTTTGGCACCGTCTCTTTCAACGCGACCGGTCCTGATTCCGGGTCCATCGATCGCGACGGCCTTGTTATCGCGTACACCGGACTCGAGCCGATCGCAAATACTGGCACAGCCGATGCTGTTATCTTCAATTTGACCGCCGGTGTCGATGATTTTGAGGTTGTTGAAGGACCCGGTGTGGACCAGCTGACGCTCAAAAGTCTGAACGCCAGTTTTGAGCTGACGACCATCTCCTTTCCAACCACATCTCTTCGGATAAACGCTGGCAATGGGAATGACATCATCCGACTCAGCGCAATACCGAATTACTCGGGTGTATTGAATATTGTCGGAGATAGCGGCGATGACATCTTTGAGCTGCGTCATTTAGGAACTGCGTTTCAGCCGGAGCTAACCATCGATGGAGGCGCCTCCGGGACCGACACAATCGTGTCGATCAGCGACAATGGCAATGTTACACTGGACAACCTGTTCTTGATCATCGGGTCCGAAATCGCGGCGTTTCATTTCCGGATGGACCGGGCTACGATTGCGGTGACGGATTCGAGTACCGTGACTACGGCCGGCTTTCCGGGGCAGGTTTCGGTGGCGAGACTATCGGCGGTACCAGACTGGATTTACCAAGGCCCACAGTCGGTCAGCTACAGCACGGCCACCGTGGTCGCGCCCAATAGTACGACAGCGGGTGCCGTTCAGGCCGTGGCGATTCACCCAACCAATCCCAACATTCTAAATATCGGTACGGTTAACGGAGGCGTGTGGCGGGCTTCCAACGTAAACCCGGCCAATCCAACGGCTACACTCTGGAAGCCGCTGACCGAGCAATTCGCGTCACTATCCATCAGTTCTATTGCATTCAGCGCTCTGGATCCCACGGGGGATACGATTTATGCGGGGACGGGTCAATTCAGCAATGGATTTAACGGCGGTGAACCCATTGGGCTACTGCGTACCACCGACGGGGGAGAAACCTGGAGCCTTTTGGGGAGCAACTCCCTTGCTGGCAAGCGAATAAAGGAAGTCATTCCCACCGACATCGATCTGGATCCGGGGGCAGGAGTCCAGCAGGTCGTTCTGGCGGCGATTATCAACGGCAGCGGTCGGGATGAAGACGGCTCCCGGAATCCAAGGTTGCGTGGTGGCGGGCTGTATCGTAGCACCGACGGCGGCGAGACCTTTTCGAAAGTGTCGGATGGACTCCCGGACGGGGCTGTCACCCAGTTGATTGTGGACCCATCCGATTCTAACCGGTTTTTTGCCGCAATCCCCAACCAAGGTGTTTTCCGCAGCACATCCGGGTCCAGCGGTGCTACGTGGGCAGCAGTAAACACCGGGTTAACCAATATCGCAGGTTCGTCGCAAATCGAAATCGCCGCTCACGCGGCAGGAAACGTTCTGTATGCGGCGATCGCCACGGGCAATACGCTGAACGGCGTCTTCCGCTCGACCGACAGCGGTGGATCCTGGATCCCCCTGGCTGCGCCACCGGCCGGGTTCAACGCAGGCAGCGCTTTCCACGAAAAATTTAATATGGTGGCGGACCCGGGTGCCAATGACGTCGTGTACATCAGCGGCCAGGGCCGGGCCAACATTTTCCGTTATAACCCGGCCGGCACAGGCAGTTGGGTACAGATCGTCTCAGACAGGACAGCTCCCCCGGAAACGGCGGCCAACACCTCGCCCCACCCAGACTCGCGCGACCTGGAGTTTCTCAATAATACCACCCTGATTGAAACTAACGACGGTGGGATATATTTCTTGTCCAACCCCACCAATGCGGTTGCAAACTCTTGGCAGTCGTTAAACGGAAATCTGGGTGCCTTCGAAGTCTACTCCATTGCTTACGATTCAACGAACAACGCGATCACCGCCGGTTTTCAGGACAACGGGTCGGCTGGCCAAACCACAACCGGAGGCCTTTCCTGGCAAGCGGTTCCGGGAGGAGATCATGTTCTGTCGGCGGGAGGTGATGGACAGTTCCAGGAGACAGACAATACGTCGAACCCGCCAAATGTCCTGCGGTATTCTCTGGAAAACAACTTTAATTTTTTCTACCGAAACCAGTACGACAATACGAACAGTATCAACAATTTGGATACGGGCCTGATCACAAACGCCACCAATGCCACCCCGATCGTCATCACCTCTAATGGGCATGGGCTCGCCAACGGCGACCGGGTCTTTATCACCGGGGTAAATGGGAACACCGCTGCCAATTCGGCCACTTCTCCCATAAGTTACTTTACCATCGCCAACGTGACTGCCCACACCTTCCAACTGCAATCCGGCGGAGTGTCCGTCCCAGGAAACGGTGCTTACACGGGTGGTGGGATCTGGAAGAAGGTGGGGGTGATTGTCAACTCCAGCGGAGCCGCAGGTTCCCCCCTGATCATCACGTCAAATGGCCATTCACTGAACAATGGCGATCAGGTATTGGTCCGAGGATTGACGGGCTCCCACACGGCAAGCAACAACACCCACTATGTTGTGACGGCATCAACCCTAAACCAGTTCACTCTGAACGGTACTACAGGGGACGGTACTACAAACAACGGCGGTTTCTGGATGCGTTCCAACCGTGTTCTCCTGAAATCCGCGATCGGCGGTGCGGACCTGAGTGGTGTTGCTCCCGCTGATCTGCAGAACGCATTCAATTTCCAGCCATACGTTCTCAATGCAGTTGATCAGCGGCGCATGCTTTTGGGTTTTAAAGGCCTTTATGAGGATGCTGATACAACAGCGGCCAATGGACATGCCGGGGACGTCGTCACAAACATCACAACAAATCTCCCTGCGGGCTTCGTGGGCACCATATCGGCTTTGGCTTACGGTGGCCGTCAGCCGGATGGTATGGGTGGATTTCAGAATCAAGCGAACGTGGCCTTCGTCGGGACCCGTGACGGCAGCTTGTATTTCCGTCAGCCCGCTGGCGCCAATTTTACCGAAGTAACAACAGGCGGCACAGGCCACTTACCCAGCGGGGCTGTCATTCGGGATGTTGTCTTGGATCCCGAGGATTGGCGCCGGGTTTACGTCATACGAGACAATCAGGTCTGGATGAGCAACGACATTACCGACCTGGCCGGCAACCCCTTCACAAATATCACAGAGAACCTGGTCGGAGATCCCGGTGACTTGACGACCCAACTCCGGACCATCGCCCTTTATGACAACACCCCGGCAAGCGCCGGTGATTCTATATTGCTGGTGGGCGGCCTTGGCGGAGTATTCCGCCGGTTGCCATCCTCGACGCCCGGCCAGTTCGTATGGACCGAATACGGGGCGGGAATGCCGAATGCCGTCGTTAACGATGTGAGGTTTGTAAATGTCGACCCGGACGCGGACGCGGGCAACGGAACTGGACTGCTGGCTGTTGCAACGTTTGGCGGCGGCGTAAGGACACTTCCCAACGTTAGCGCCACCATTTCCCAAACATCTGTTCTGACGGTTTCCGGCACAACAAATCAGGACTTGTTTCGTCTCAAACGGAACGTTGATAATCCGACGCTGGTCGATGTATTCGTTAATAATACACCTGAATATGTGACCCCCCTCCTGACATTGCAGCTTTCTTACCTCCAGCAGATTCAATTTGCCGGGTCGGATGAGGATGATACCCTGATTGTAGACAGCGGCAACGGCGTCTTACCCTTGCCTGATGGCATATTTTTCGATGGTCAAGGTGAAACCGGAAATGACACGGTAATCATTCAAGGCGAAGGGACCTTTGTCTCGGAAAGTTCAACGCTGATTCAGATTGCCGGAAGGCGAATCGGGGCCGCAGGTATACAGCGAGTCGGACTCAACAGCGTCGAGGATAGGCAAAACAACATCCCGGAACCGACGGATGTGGTGGCAATCCTGTCCGGTATCGGCAGCGGCCTCCTGTTCGGGGGCGTGACCATGGGCGCCCTGCTGGCCTCCGGAACGACGGATCCTGCCGTGATCGGATTCAGCACGGCGGGAGCGGCTCTGCTGGGTGGTGCGGCCACCTACTTCCTGGTGGACGCGTTGAACGGTGCCGACGAAGTGCCGGTCACACCGGCAGGCGGTATCGAAGGGGTACCGGTCGAGACAAATCAACGGGTTCTGGGAAATGAAAACTTCCTGGAGCGCACCATCGAGAGTGGGCCGAACGGATTCAGCCTGTCTGACATCGGTACCAGCATCAGCACTCTAGAGGGTCTGAGAAGTGCTTTGGACGCCCTGCCCGGTAGCACCGTCCTTCTCACGGAAAATCCCGGTGAGACAATCTACGATGTCACCATACTGACTACCCTGTCCGGTTCGATTCCGGTGGATCTCGATGTCGAGTTTGCCGGCGGGGCCATTCAGTTGTCTGGCGGCCAGACCATCAGTGCCGATGTGGAAATTCATCTGGTTTTCGGCGATGACGCAAGCGGCTTCTTTATTGACGTGAACAACGCCCATCCTGAACTGGCCGTAAGAAACATTCAAACGGTCGGCGGGGTGCGGGGCTTTGGTCGTTTCGGGTTCCTGGAGGTTAGCCTTTCTGATGCCGCCCTGACGATTGATCCGGATGTGGCGTTCACCGTCAATCTCGCCGAGCCGGCAGGTCCAGTGGACAACCGGATCCGTCTGGAGGACCTGATCTCAGCGCCCCCTGGAATGGTCTCCCTCAACCTGACCGGTGATCCCATTGTGGATGACGTGGTTTTGACGGGCACATTCGGAGTAGGGGTGGTGCTCCCCGGTATGGACGCCCCCTTCGAACTCGTCGACGCCAAGGTCGATGTTACGTGGGCAGATGTCACGGATTTCTCCAGTTTCAGTGTGTCCGCCACGCCCGGATTTGCCGGTGGCGATGCCCTGCTGGATTTCCTCGGAGTCGATCCACAGATCATTCTGGATCAGCTTTACCTGCTGCGGGACAACATGGCGGTGTTTGGCGTGGATGTGCCGTACCTGCAGGATGGACTTGATCAATTGATCGGCCTTCTGGATTCCTTCGATGAAAATTTACTCGCGCCGCTTAGCAACTCCGGAACCCAGACCGTGGCGTTCAGCACCATCCAGGATTTTGTCGGCGAAACCGCCCAGAAAATGGGCGTGGATCCTGCGGACCTGGGGCTGGATTACAACTCGACTTCTAAAGAACTGACCTACAATCCCACCGTCAGCCTCAACTTTGAGGAATCCAGGGTGTTCGACTTCGGTATTGATGCCGATGCCGGTGGAGCCACCGTAGATGCCGAAGGCTCGCTGGACCTTGATGTAACGATCGGTGTGGATGTCGGTCAGCTGCTGGACGGTGCAGCTCCCGGTGATTTTATCTTCATTGAGTCTGCGGATGTTGCCGGTAGCATCGGAGTCTCATCTCCCGATATTACAGCATCCTCGACGTTCGGGCCGTTTACAGCGGGCATGACGAACGGGAGTGTCGACGGAAATGTTTCGGTTGCGGTTTCGTTGACGGATCCAGGAACGGGCACAGCGCCCGATAGTACAGGCCGCATCGATCTAAACGAGCTGGCAGGCGCTTTGGCGGGCGACCCATCGACCGTGATCGGTTCCGCCGACATTTCCGGGTCTTTGTCCGTTACGGGGCTCGAAGTGTCCGTCGAGGGTTTCATCCAGCTAAGCGGTAATTTTTCAATCGCCCAGGAGACCTTCGCGCAAGTGACGGTCACCGACGGCACGACACCCGAGGTTCTAAACGATGTCCCTGTGTTGACCATCGGTGCGGATAGTGGCGATATCTTCGTCGGCGTCAACGGCGGGACGCCCTCCGAGATCGGCTTCGATACCACAATCAACAACCTGGCGGTTGCCATCCTGGATGATCCGGGCAGCGACCGCGTGTGGCAGGCGGTGAAGGGTGAAATCGCATCTGCCAGCTTAGATGGTGTTGACGGGTTAACTGCAGCGGGCGGCTCCTTAACGGTTGATGTCAATGCAATGGCGTCGGATGGCACCTATGTCAATTTTTCGCTGATCGATGCCGCCGGGGACGGCGCTGATGGTTCACTGACCGTGATGGCGGGGACCACGCCGATTGATTTCATATACGATGCGCCGCTTGTCTCATCTTCTGGCGACATCGCGCTGGATGTATCCGGGTTCGTGGTGGCGCAGGGTACGTTCGCCCTGGCGAAACAGACCTCAACAATAGATGACGGGTCGATCGCGCCGTTTAATGCGGATGTGCTGACGTTGACGACGACGCTAAACGGATTCGCAGGTGTGGGTGCCTATCTGGATGATCCGGCATCGGCGACCTCGAGCGTGAATACGGGAGATGCCATCGGCTTCAGTCTATCGGGTGCGACGATCGAACTGGCGATCGTGCAGGATAGGCTAACTCCGGAAAACAAGTATCTGGGTCTGGCGGCGAACCTGACAAATGCGGGCCTATCGGGTATCGCGGATCTGGTTTTTATATCCAATGGACAGGTTAAGATCAACGATGGCCCCGCAGCAGGCCGTCTAAACTGGGCGCAAGTGACAGGCCCCGGTGATGAACTGCCGGACATAGACCTGGATATCAGTTCTGCGGTCGAGCTTCAGGTAACCGGTGCGGCATCTCTGGCGGTGGGCACGGCCGGTGACTTTAACCTGGTGGCAGCCATCACCGACAGCACACTGACGTTTGCCACCATGAACGTTGTGACCGGCAACGGCACGCTGGGCACGCTGACCGGTGCGAGCGTGGTGTCGGTTGAAGTCACCAGTGCCACGATGTTTGTGGGCACGGGCCACAGCGGTCTGGATGCGGTGACCCATGCGCCGGAGCCACTGGACGGCTCTGAGATCGGATTTTCTGCCAGTGGCGGGTTCAAATACGTGTCGGTGACCGATGCGGCCGGCGCCAACAACTACAGCGGTGCCGAGGTGAACCTGACCAACGCGCAGCTGGTGGGTGTGAGCGGGTTCGAGCTGTGGTCTGAGGGCACGGCCAAGGTCAACCTGGCGCCGGGTACGGATCGCATTAACTGGTCGACCGCAACCCAGACGGGCGATCCGCTGAATCTTCTGGCGGATATGACGATCAGCGCTGCGGTCGAGTTTCAGGTGGCCGGTTCGGCATCACTGGCGGTGGGCACGGCCGGAGACTACAACCTGGTGGCGGCCATCACCGACAGCACGCTGACCTTTGCCACCATGAACGTCGTGACCGGCAACGGCACGCTGGGCACGCTGACCGGTGCGAGCGTGGTGTCGGTGGAGGTGACCAGTGCGACGCTGTTTGTGGGCACGGGCCACAGCGGGCTGAATGCGGTGACCCATGCGCCGGAGCCGCTGGACGGCTCTGAGATCGGATTTTCTGCCAGCGGCGGGTTCAAATACGTGTCGGTGACCGATGCGGCCGGGGCCAACAACTACAGTGGTGTGGAGATTGCCCTGACCAGCACCCAACTGCGGGGGGTGACCGGGATCGGGCTGTTTGCCACCGGCACGGCGCAGTTGAATTTGGCGCCGGGTGCCGATCGGATCGACTGGGCGGTGGCCACGGGTGTGGATACAGACCCGGTGGATAACGATCCGACCGATCTTCTGGCGGATCTTGACATCGGTTCGGCGATCGACTTCCAGGTGACCGGCAGTGCGGGTCTGAACGTATCGTTCAGCGCCGGGATCGTGGCCTACATTGGCGATGTGGATATCCAGCTGACCACGGCGACAGTGACCGATGGGACAACGACGCTGACCGATGCGGACGTTTTGTCTCTGGAAGTGACCGGTGCGTCTGTGTTTGCCGGTTCCGGTGGCAGCCTGAGCCCGATTCATGATGCGGTGGTGGTGGCGCCCGATGCGGTGGGTTTTTCGGTAAGTGGCGTAAACTTTGCGATGGTGCTGGCCACCGGCGCCGACACGGATCCGGTTACAGACAACCGGGGCGATACCTACATCGGCATCCAAGCCGGCCTGGCCGATGCCGCCTTGCTGGGTGTGGACGGTCTGGATCTGTGGGCCACCGGCATGATCAAGCTCAACAAGGCCACCGATGCCGACGGCAGCACGGCCTTGGCCACCCGCATGGACTGGTCGCTGGCCACCGACGATGCTACGAATGACACCTCCGGGCAGCTGGCCGATCTGGACATTATCGCAGAGATAGCGCTTCAGGTAAAAGGCAGCGCGGCGCTGGATGTGGGCGGCGTGCTGGTGGCGCACACCGGCGATGTCGAGCTGACCATGGCCACGGTGACGGTCACCGACGGTGTGGTGGCGATGCCCGATGCGGACGTGCTGTCGATCGAGGTGCTGGATGCGGCGGTGTTTGCGGGCACCGGCGGTGCGCTGCTGGCCGATCACAGCGGCCTGGATATTACCGAGATCAATAACAACGGCGTAGGATTTTTAGCCGCCGGGGTCGAGTTTAAGATGGTGCTGGCCAGCGGTGCGGCGGTCGACGCCGATGTCAACGCGATCATGCCGTCGCTGCCCAACGGTCAGTCGGAGACGGCCATCGCGGTCAACCCGACCGATCCTGACAACGTCATCGTGGCCCCGATCGACGCCAATCCGACCGACGGTGTGTTCGGTGGGGTATCCTCCAACGACAGCGTGTGGGTGTCGACCAACGGCGGCCAGACCTTCGAGCGTAAGCAGATCCCTGTGCCGGCAACCGCTGCGGGGTCCCACGGGGATCCGACCATCGTGTTCAGCCGGGACGGCAGCCGTGTGGTGTATGTGCACATGGTTGACAAGCCTGCAGCGCCGGCCCATGGCAGCGGCAACGATATCCACGTGATGGCCTCAGCGGTATCGATGGATGGCGGTGCGACATGGAATGCAGCCGATACCGGTGTGATCGGATCCTTGGATCTGGATGAGGTTGACGAAAACGGATTTCTTGACGGCTTTGATGACGACAACGACAAGGAGTTCTTGGCGGTCGGCCCGGACATTTTAAGCGGCGATCCGGCCAATAACGACCGGTTTGCGGTGACCTGGCAGCGCAACGGTGTGATTTACTTTTCTACATCAACCGACGGCATTGGTTGGGACACGCCGATACGGATCGGCAACGTAACCGGTGGTGACAGCTCTACCCAGCCGTCGGGCACGGGGATCGATGCGATCCCGAGCTTTGGTCCCAACGGCGAGATCTACGTGGTCTGGGAAGACTACGGTACGAGCGGTGTGTCCAAGATCATGTTCGACATGTCGCTCGACGGTGGCCAGACCTGGAGCGCGTATCCGTACGCGCCGACGCTGCTAAGCTCCTTTACGGGCCTGGACACCACGGTCAGCGTCCTTGAGCCGCCCGATACCCATGCCGCAGCCGGGCCTGCCCACATCGTCGAGGTGGTCAACAGCGCCATCGGGATCTACGACAAGGCCACCGGCGCCAATCTGTCCACCCTACAGTTAAATGCCTTTTTCGGGGGCCTGCCGTTGAGCGGCGGCCGGGTGTTTGACCCGGTGGTCACCTATGACGAGCTGGCCGGCCGTTTTGTGGTCCTGGCCCTTGATGACACCAGCACGGGCAACAACGTGCTCTATGCGGTGTCGGATACGTCCGATCCGACGGCGGGCTTTACCGAGATGCACCGGTTCCAGGTCGATCCCGCCCTGTTTACCGATTATCCGAAGGTCGGCTGGAACGCCGATGCCCACGTATTTACCTTCAACATGTTCGATGCCGGCGACAACTTCCAGCGATCCGATGTGCTGATCATCGACAAGTCAACGGTACTCGACGCCAATTCGGGCACGTTCACCTCCAATGTGGTCAACCGCACTGGGGCCGATTTTACCATGGCCGCGGCCGCGATGCACGGCGCCACGGCCGGCGATCCGATGTGGTTTGTCGAGCGGGTATCTGCAGCCGACAACCAGGTCCGGGTGGTGCGGATGGACAACGTGCTGACCGGGCCGACATTTACCGATGTTCTAATCGCGGTCGATCCGTATGCGGTGACACCGGATGCGGCCCAGCCCGGGGGGACCTTTGAGACCAACGATACCCGGATGCTCAACGCCGAGCTTCGGGGCGACCGTCTGGTGGCCACCCACGCCATCGGTGTCGGCGGCGAAGCCAAGGTGCGCTGGTACGAGTTTGATGTGAGCGGTGCGGGACCGACCCTGACCCAGCAGGGCACCATCGATCCGGGCCCGGGGATCCACACCTACTTTCCATCGATTGCCATCGGCCCGTTCGGTGATATCGGGCTGACGTTCATGCAGTCATCTGCCGGCGAGTTTGTCTCGATGTACGTGACCGGCCAGAAGTCCGGCGACATGGCCGGTACGATGCGCCCGCCGACACTGGTCCGGGCGGGCGCATCGTACCGGCC
>Ga0209780_1000584_pt1 | contig 20258 bp, 18 predicted proteins | sample WorMetexBAHAMAS2_FD_187384 | JGI IMG/M metagenome (GOLD analysis project Ga0209780, IMG submission 187384) | Marine gutless worms symbiont microbial communities from Max Planck institute for Marine Microbiology, Germany - Inanidrilus exumae... | ecosystem: Host-associated > Annelida > Digestive...
CACATGGGGAGCCGTGTGATGGGAAACTATCACGCACGGTTCTGTAGCAGAGGGACTTTATAGTGATATAGAGACTCGACTGTAACTAAGCTCCCAGGTGATAATAAGTTGTAGGATAAGAACAATTTCAGAGGAAAAAGTTTTTGCAAAGCAAAACTTTTTCCTCTGAACGAGTTAAGGGCGTGCTGCCAAAAGTTGCCAAAAGCAAAGGTACACGGCTGAGTCCGCTGCTCATAATAGATGCACCGTATGAGTATATGAGACATACCACGAAAGTTGGAATTTTCCTTCGTCGGCAAAAGTGTTGCAGAGCAAAACTTTTGCCGACGAACAATACTATACTGCCACGGCAGTTGGTGTAATGCCCCATTACAGTGCGAAAGTAAAGTACTAGCCGGTTTTCGAGGCAAAAGTGTTTTGCAACTTGAAAACCTTTTGCCTCGAAAGGAATACGGCAGGTTCTGGAGGAGCCGGATGAGCTTGAAAATCGAGGAAAAAGTTTTGCAGAGCAAAACTTTTTCCTCTGAATCCTGTTTTGGAGACTGGCCATATAGGGTGTATTCCATACTCCTACCTCGGTAGGATAAGGGTAGTGACCTATATTGCCAAGTTTAACATCTTCTCGGATGAATAAAGAATACCACCATAATTTTTTTGATTGATGAATAAAATCATGAAAGAACAATATGACGGCTACCTTATTGACACCAATAATTGCGTTTACTACCTGAACACATGGCGAAAAAAGGAAGTCAAATGGTCTCCAGAAGAAAAACGAGTCTTTGAAATTATCGAAACTCTAAAAAAAGACGAAACCCTCTATATGAGCGAAGCGACATGGGGAGAACTGGTATTTGGTGCTGAAAAATCGCAAAACAGAGAAAAAAATTTAGCAAGATTTACAAAATTTAAAGAAGTAGTACCAGCCTTGTTAGTCGATAGGGAAGTCTGGGAAATTTTTGCTAAAATCAAGGCAGCACTGCAACGAAAAGGGAAGCCAATGGACGATATGGATATTCTGATTGCAGCCACCGCCAAAAGATATAATCTTGTTCTGGTTACCAATGATGGCGATATGAATAATCTGAATTTTATTACTGAAATTGGTGCTGGGGAGCAAATTGTTGAGCAAAGTGCTCCCCCTTTAAGGTGTAGGCGAGCCCGTTATTTTGATTATTCGGCTTCCGCGTCATGATCGGCATTCCAACGCTGGAGCGTTGGAACGATAAAAAAATAATCTGTAGTTTTAAAAGGACGCTGGAGCGTCCCATATGCATTCCTCTGCTTACTGCGGAACGATAAAAACACTGTTACCAGCCCTTTTTTTTGAGTAAGCGTAATAAAAATGTTTAGAGAATTCCTTGGTTTTGATGAAAATGAAAAGCCCATACTTGGCAAACCAGTAATGAGTGTAGAGGAATTACACAAATTAAAGCAGGAAGCAAGGGACGAAATGTATGCTAGGTTAGAAGCTGGTGAACTGACACGACATGAACATGAGCTTCAAAAAGAAGTTTCGTGTATGAGTGAAAAATGGAGAGCAAATATTAAAGAAATACTTATTACTGAACCAAATGGAGAAACTTATAGTGCTGAGGATTTAAAAAAATACAATATGAAAGATAAAGAAAAATTGACTTTTACTGAGGTATCAGAATATCTTGAAACGATACCAAGTGATGAAACAAATAAGCTTGTCCTCGTTGGAGGCAGGCTTTAAACTTATGGGCTGATATGTATTTATCATATGAACATGAGTTACTACACCCTTTCGCCTCTAAAGATTTAGACTTTTTTATTTTGGACATAAAAGTAATGGATCGCGTAACAAAGAACTGGAATGGAAAACTCGCTATTAATGATGATTTGACTTCTACTCATTGCGGAGTAGCTACATTAGAAGGTGTACAAAAGAGCATTCAGGCTGATTTTATGAGTGGGATAGTTGGTGTAATGAGTAATGATATTAGAAAAAGAATGTTTACAGTAACTATTGGAGCGGTGAAATTGAATGTTATGCATCCAGTTCATTGTATGGAAAGCCGGTTTGAAAATATTGTACTGCTTAGAAGACACAATGAACATGCTATTCGTCAGTTAAAAATTGCTATTGAGGTAGTGCGTGCAAGGATTGTGAGCTGATTGAATAAAAAAAAGGTGCGAGATGCTTTAAATTCAAGTAATTTTTAAATTTTTAAAAAGGAACAAAGATAAGCGACAAAAAATATTTGATAGATATGGTATTGATCTTTTTGATGCTATACCAAATGATGAAAGGTTAGGAAAGGGGTATGTTGAAAAAGGGTATCTTCAAATGAAAAGCACTTTACAGTTGAATGGACAGGGAGATGAAGGCATAAAGAATCAGTGAATAGCGCAATATTCATAAAGTTGCAGAATTAGAAAATGGAAAGATCAGTGCTTGAAGGAATATTATGCTCGTGAGCGCGTTGGGGCGTGAATCGGAGGTAATATGCTTTTTAAACTCTGTAATTTTAAAAGGACGCTGGAGCCTCCCCTCTGCATTCCAACGCTGGAGCGTTGGAACGATAAAATTTATTCCCACACCACCGTCACAAGTGTCTGAGCCGCGCTGACCATTTAGAGCGTCGCCCTCACCAAAGAGGAAGTCGTCGCCATCGCCACCAGAAAAAGCGTTCCCTCTAACGCCCAGTGCCACTATTCGTCACCTAACAGTAAAAGGTACCGAAAATGCCCCTCTAGCTGGACGGTCTGCCGAACTCCAAACGGCTACCTTAATTTTATAGGAACCTTGCGAAAGTTGGGCTGGAATATTCCAACTATCTGATATGCGTGTTGAAGGTTTCTCTTGTCCTATGCAGCCATCACTGCCGTCAGAACCTGCCGCTCGGCAGTCTGGAGCTAAAAATGCGCTCGTGTTTATCGGTTGGTTGTTGGTATCATATAGGTATAATAAATACCAAGATTGGTTACTACTTTGCCAACTTATCAATTGCGCGTCTCCGGCATTGACGGTCGTTGGATTGACACTCACATTCCACACTGAGGGCAAATCAGGCGTTTGTTCGATGTTGTTTACAGTTTTAAGCCTAAAGATAATCTCTCCTGGTATTGTAACGGTATCAATAATAAGCTCAGCACCAACGGCGAGTTCACCATCTAAAAGCACAATCGGGAGTGTAAGAATACCAGTTCCCAATGAATATGAAGGGGGAGTCTCAATTGTTGTATTAGAGGAACTTCCAATACCGCAAGACTCAGGATCATTAGTACACGCTATTTGTCCTTCTTGATAACCGTCTTGGTAGCTGGCATCAAGGTCTGCTTGAGTATACTCATATTCTGACGGGAGTGGAGGTTGAGAATCAGATGGTTGCTTAAAAGTGATACCTGTTGGTGGAGTTGGAGCCTCCCCCCAACAAGTCACGAAACCATTGTCTCTTAAACCGCACGCAAAAATGTAACTTGTAACAATATAAGTAAAAGTGCCTGATGGGGCCTCAAGATAATCTCCATCATTCCGCTCCCAACAATTTGCGGTATTATCAGCTTTCAACCCACAAACACTACTTGTACCGGTATCTAATTGAGTAAGAAAACCTAGCGATGTCTTACTCATATATCCCCAACAGATTCCAACTCCATCAGTCTTTAAACCACATGTTGAATATATTCCAGCACTAATATAGGTAAAATTTTCAGCAGGCGGTGTAGATTGATCATAATCATTATTCCCCCAGCATTCCACAGTGCCATCACTTTTTAAACCACAGGCGTGATTGTCACCTGTAGTAATCTGAGTGAAAATGCTTGAAGATGGTGAAGCTTTACTATAAGAATTATCACCCCAACAAATTACGGTACCATCAGGTTTCAAAGCACAACTATGGCTATCACCTGAGGCAACTTGGGTATAAATTCCAGACGGTGGTGAAGTTTCACCGCTGTCGTCTTCTCCCCAACAAACGATACTACCATCAGTCTTTAAACCACAAACGTGATAAGTTCCTGCGCTAAGTTGAGTAAAAATATCTAAAGGTGGATTGCTGAGTGGAGAGTACCCCCAACAAACTACCTTCCCATCAGTTTTCAAACCACAGACAAACCCCTTAGCATTATGATTAGAAACTCCTGCCGTCAAAACACCACTGTTACCTGCCCAACTTGGAAAAGAAGTGGTAAAAAACAAACCAGCCAACATAATTACACTGGTCAATCTAGCCATCTTAGCCTTCGCTTTGATTGATCTCCTATTTATTCAACTCAAAAAAACAAACCGAACGATTTTTGCTTAACCACCGACATTAACAGATCAGATGATCAGACAGGCAGTATTGCTTTTAAACGGCGATATTTTCGATCCACTTGAACTTTGCTCAGTGGTGTTGAGACATCGTAAAAAACAACTCCGTGCTCTATCACAACATACGCTTCCAGGTAAACCTGAGCATTTTTGGTGTCGTTATTCTCGTTTAAAAACAACAATATTAAATTGAGCCGAAAGTAATGTATAAAATAAATTAATAGCTGATGTTACGCACTCTTGTTCCCTTAGCGATGCGCTGTTCTGATAAGTCCATTTAGTACAACGGATTAGGGGAATTTACGGATTGTAAGGTGCCGGTTTCAAAAATTGATTTTGGTACTTTGCCGTCCTTGTCAATAACGATCGATCGCCTTTTTAGTCTTATATAGGTACAATTCAATCCGTTTATTCCCCTAATCCGTTGTACTAGACATTTATAGACTTGTATTGGCAAATTGCGTGGGAACAAAAATGCGTAACATGACTTAATAGGTTAACCGTTCACAGAGCACAGCACCAATTAAACGTCAATACCATATCGTACCGGAAAAGTCTCTCTCATGGTGCGACACCATTGCGGTTTGAATATCCAACCGGCGTGACGGACTCAGATATAGAGTAGAGGCCACATTTTATAAATCAATACCCAAATTTTAATTTTTTTTTTTACCGATCCCAGCACATCGCCTGGCTGGTTAAGCACGTCGGGTGGATAAGCAATAGCACGAAACAGAGGTAAATCAACATCAGAAACATCGGTATCTTCAATAGATTGCCTTTCTGCATAGACTTTTCCAGCGGATTGATATAAACGTTTCAATTCTTCAGGTGATATACGCCTTTTATTAGCAGCAGATTTAGTCCAATATACCAGATTTTTATCACAATATGGTTTATCAATTCCGGCGGGAATGGTGACAACAAGAATAAACTTTCCGTCAATAGAAACCGTTTCAGTAAATAGGGTCACAGAAGGTTTGATATTATTTGTCGCCCAATTGAATAGATAATTATTCGCTTTTTCTAAGGCTTCAAACCCAAGTCCAATGACAGTCCCTTTTTTATCATCAACACCAATTAGGATTTTCCCGCCTTCAAAATTATACATGGCAACAATTTCAGCAACAATATCATCAGCTTGTTTCGCTTTCCGTTCTTGTTTGAATTGTACCCGGCTAGTTTCACCAGCATTAATTATTTCACGTATTTCAATAGCATCCACGACAAGACTCCCACCAAAAAAAAGCAACTAAACTTCTCGTTCCAACGCTCCAGCGTTGGAGTCAAATTCAACATGTAGGATGATAATCTAACACAATTCAAACTTATTTAAACTCCATTATCCGAGCATACAAATCATGCTCATCCGCCCCCACAATTGTCACCTCAACAAATTCCCCCTGAACTAAATTCAAATTATCTTCGTTTTCGATCACCACTACGCCATCTATCTCCGGTGCCTCGGCAGCACTTCGAGCATAAATAGCATCGGGTGTCACCTCATCTACCAGCACCATCACACTTTCGCCCACCCTTTTTTGAAGTTTGTCCGCACTGATGGCACTTTGCGCTGCCATAAAACGGGCTAAGCGTTCTTCCTTGATTTCTTCTGGTACCGCACCAGGCAACGCATTAGCCGCTGCACCCTCTACGGGAGAATAAGCAAAAGCACCCACCCGATCCAAACGAGCCTCTTGGATAAATGCCAACAATCTTTCAAAATCCTGCTCAGTTTCACCGGGAAAACCGACAATAAATGTGCTACGCAAGCTAATATCGGGGCAAAGTTCGCGCCAATGGGCAATACGACGTAACATATTTTCACTATCAGCAGGGCGGCGCATAGCCTTAAGAATAGTTGGGCTACCATGTTGCAATGGCACATCCAAATAAGGCAGCACCAAACCTTCAGCCATTAACGCCACCAATTGATCAACATGGGGATAAGGATAAACATAATGTAGCCGCACCCACACGCCGAGATTGCCCAAGTTGCGGGCCAATTCAAGGAGACGAGTTTTGAGCGGGCGCCCCTGCCAAAAGTCTAAGCGGTATTGAGTATCGACACCGTAGGCAGCCGTATCCTGAGAGACTATAAGCAATTCCCGAACACCAGCCCCAACAAGCTGTTCAGCCTCATCTAAAACCTCCCCAATGGGGCGACTCACTAAGCGCCCGCGCAGGCTGGGGATGATGCAAAAACTACATTTTTGGTTACAACCTTCGGCAATTTTCAAATAGGCATAATGACGTGGCGTGAGCTTGATGCCACCGGGGGGCACCAAATCAATGTAAGGATCATGTTGCGGTGGCAGTTCGGCATGGATCGCCGCCATCACATCGTCTAAGGCATTTGGCCCCGTCACTGCTAACACTTCTGGATAATTTTCCTTGATCACTTCACTACGTGCCCCCAGACAGCCGGTAACGATCACTTTGCCATTTTCCGCCAGTGCCTCGCCAATCGCGTCTAAAGATTCCGCCACTGCCTCATCAATAAAACCGCAGGTATTGACCACAACGAGGTTAGCATCTTCATAGCTGGGACTGATCAAATAGCCCTCGGCTCGCAACTGGGTAAGAATACGCTCTGAATCTACAGTGGCTTTAGGGCAACCAAGGGAAATAAAACCGACTTTAGCCTGGGTCATAACGTTATTTTATTATTATATAATGAAATATCTGGTACACATAAAAAAGATAAAATGCTAGGATTTCATCGTTGACAAATTTAAAAGAGATACTCAACCATGAGTGATGCCGAACAATATCGCATTGGAGAAAAACCATATTATCGCACAGTCAGCGATGAAGTGACACTTTATGAAGCTGCCTACGCGGCTCGTATGCCCGTCATGCTTAAAGGCCCAACTGGCTGCGGTAAAACCCGATTTGTGGAATATATGGCTTGGACATTACAAAAGCCATTGATTACGATTGCCTGTCACGAGGATATGACGGCTTCCGACTTAGTCGGACGTTTTTTATTGGATGCCAATGGCACTCGTTGGCAAGATGGGCCATTAACTATCGCGGCGCGTGTCGGCGCGATCTGTTATCTTGACGAAGTCGTTGAAGCCCGTCAGGATACGACTGTTGTAATCCATCCATTGACTGATCACCGCCGTAATTTACCTTTGGAGAAAAAAGGCGAATTAGTCACGGCTCATCCTGATTTTCAATTAGTCATTTCTTACAATCCGGGCTACCAAAGCTTGATGAAGGATTTAAAACAGTCCACTAAGCAACGTTTTGGTGCGCTAGATTTTGATTATCCTACCTCTGAAGTTGAAGCGGAGATTGTCGCTCACGAAACGGGTGTTGATACGGAAGTGGCTGATAAATTGGTCGCTATTGCCCACCGTGCCCGTAATTTAAAAGGGCATGGACTAGATGAGGGTATTTCTACGCGCTTACTGGTTTATGCTGGCAACCTAATTGCTAAAGACATTGAGCCTAAAACGGCTTGTCAAATGACTTTGGTGCGTCCGCTTACTGATGATCCTGATATGCGTGATACCTTGGATGCTGCGGTGAACACCTATTTTTAAGTCAGGTATTTTTGGAGTCCAAAGCTTTAGCTTTGGACATCCATAATAATTATAAAGGTTGTGATGCCATGAGCGTAAAACTAGAAGACTACCGAGAAATCCTCGAAAAAATTTCCCCAGAGGTTCACCACACATTAGAAGCCAGCTTTACCGAAGCAGCCCATTTTATGTCTCCGGGCGGATTGCGTAATTATTTGGAAGGCGCACGCGCCTTGACTGAATTAGGACGTGGCACTGACATCGTTATTTCCTATATACAAGAAATGCCACTGGTTGTTAAAGAAGTCGGTGAAGATGTGATAGGTGATGCCATTGGGGCTGCTTTCAAATTGTCTTCAATGACAAGCGGCTCCGTTATCAGTTTACTGTTCTCCACACTCTCTATCGCAGCGCAGCGGCTAGGTGATGCCAAATTATTACAAGATTATCTGGCTTTTGTCCACCAATTATCTGCTAAAGCCTCGCGGGGCTTGCGCCCGATGTTGAATCGCCTTGATATTTTGCTTGGACAACTCACTTTGGGTGGCTTGCGCCGTTGGGCTATGTGGGGCGCACAAGCTCATATCCGCGATCTCAACACATTACAAGCGTATTTTGATTTACAAACTGCAGATTCATTGGCGGTGTTGCAACAAGAACGGCGCGGCACCTTGTTTGTGGACACCCATCGCCGCCTAAATTTTTATTTACGTGCTTTTTGGGGACGTGACTTTTTTATGCGTCCAACGTCGGGAGATTTTGAAACCCGTGAAGGTTTGCGCCCTTATATTGAGCATAATATCATTCAGGTGCCTGATGCCTATGATGATTTTCAAGGGGTGAAGGGAACTGAAATTTATCGTGCCGCTGTTGCCCATACTGCGGCTCATATTGTGTACACTCGTACCCGTTTATCGGCGGAAGCCCTCACACCAATACAAATGCTTTTCATTGCACTGTTTGAAGATGCTCGTATTGAAACGCTTGCTATTGCCGAATTTCCGGGGTTACGTAAATTGTGGTTGAATTTATTTCCCAACGAGAAAAAAGATGATGTAGTCGGTTTAATGGAAAGGGCGGCGCGAGGAATGCTTGATCCTGATTATCAGGATAATGATACATGGGTACAAGCCGCTGTGGAGGCTTTCCGCACTCGTGCAGAAAAGGATTTAGAAAATAATCAAATGAGTTGGGATTTAGGGGTTGAATTTTATAATAAGCTGTCTTCGACTCAAGCGATTCCCAACGCCTACCAGTTGGAAAAAGGTTTTTCCATTCCCTACCGGGACGATAATCGTTTTATTTGGGCATTTCAAGATAATGTGTGGGAGCAAGAAATTGATTATATTGCTGCTACCCGTCATCAAGTCCGTAAAAATGTTTCCGTCATGGAAATGGTGAATGAAATTGATTGTGAATTAGCGGGGGATGATGCTCAAGAAATTTGGGTGTTGAATACGGAATTTTTCCGTGACGGTGATCCACCGGGCATGAGCATGAATCAATTGGAAGGCAAAGAGCCGATTAGCGAACCGTTTCATTATCCGGAATGGGATTATCAGATTCAACTCTCCCGCCCCGATTGGGCGACGGTATTAGAAAAACGAATGCCCAAAGGTGAAGTGAGTACGATTGATCAAGTGCTTGATGAGTACAAACCGCTTGCCAGTCGCATCCGTCATATCATTGATGCCATGCAGCCTCAAGGGGTTATCCGTCAACGCCGTCAGGAAGATGGCGATGAGATTGATTTAGAGGCGGCGATTCGTGCGATGGTGGATATTCGTATGGGCTATATGCCGGATACTCGTATTAATGTCCGTCATATTCGCAAAACTCGTGATCTCGCTACATTGGTATTGCTGGATTTGTCCGAATCTACTAATGAAACCTTGGGTAATTCAGAAAAACCCGTTATTCAATTAGCGCGAGAAGCCACGACTCTGTTAAGTTGGGCAATTGATGGAATTGGCGATCCCTTTGCGATTCACGGCTTTGCTTCTGATGGGCGGCATAATGTGCAATATTTTCGTTTTAAGGACTTTGAGCAACCGTATGATGACGATGCTAAGGCGCGTTTAGCAGGTATGCGGGGTGGATTGTCTACTCGTATGGGAGCGGCAATGCGTCATGCAGGATATTTTCTTAACAATCGTCCACAGCGTAAAAAGTTGTTATTGCTAGTGAGTGATGGTGAACCTGCCGATCTTGATGTTCGTGATCCGCAATATCTACGCCATGATACTAAAAAGGCTGTGGAAGAGTTGAGCAAAAAAGGTATTACTAGCTATTGTCTAACACTTGATCCGCAAGCAGATAATTATGTGTCACGGATTTTTGGGGTAGGCGGTTATACGATTGTCGATCATGTGCAACGCTTGCCGGAGAAGTTGCCAGCATTGTTTATGGGATTGACTAAGTAAATATTTTTACCCTTTTTTGTCTGAATCAGAATTTTCTGAATTTTAGAATTAACAGAATAAAACTAAGATAATAAAAAGATTCATTATGAAAATTCTTTAATTCTGTCAATTCTGATTCAGACATAAACAGCGCAAATCATGACGGAATATAGTCTAGATGGAAACCTGGTTTTTTAGGAGAGAAAATGACAACAACAGAGCTTGAACAAATACAACAAGAAAAACAAAAGCTTTACCTGAAAAGAGTTAAGCAATTTTTTGCTCAAGTTAAAAACTGGTTATCAGACGATTTCGAGACAATACCAACTGAAAATTATCAGGTTGAAGATGAAACTGGAAAATACCAAATACCGAGTTTATCTATTATTAAAAAAAGGGAATATGAAGCTAATAATAAGGTAGTTGATTTGTTTCCAAAAGGAACTTCTGTACTCATGGGCGAAGGTTTTCTTGAGGTACATGGTGTTTATGGTGAAGAATCATTTATTTATATGGTTAAGGATGGATGGGTTATTCAAGACAGATTTGGCAAAATACGTCCGATGTATAAAGATGTTAAAACTGATGGTTGGTACTGGATAGAAAGTTATCATCGTAATAAAGCTAGTTTGGTGGATAAAAATGTTTTGATAGACGTGTTCAAAACGGTGACGCTTTATGATGAAGCTTGACAATCCATTAGCTTCAATATTGAATGCTTTTGAAGCCACTCGTGATGCGTTGAGAATTGCTCGTCGCCTTATACCTGAACTGGAAACTAAACAACAATCTTGTCAATACGAATTATTTCATCAAAGACGTAAATTGCTGAATCGTACTGTTTTTCCTAATCATCCAAACGGAAACGTTTTACTGGAACAGACTGAGAAAGAAATTCAAGACTTATTTGTGCTTAACTTGTGGGTTGTTTTTGAAAGATTTGTCCGAATTTATTTGCAACAAGTAGTATTGACAGAAAATAGTCAACATCATTTTTGTGGCGCTCTTTACCGATATTTTCACAATCAGGTAGAATCATTAACGGCTCAAGAACTTCTTGATTTTATCAAACTCAGTTTTTTTAATTCTAATGAAGGAAGTCGCCTGATTGGTTCAGCTAAACAGATTTTGGAATACCGCAACTGGGTTGCTCATAGAAACCCTAAAAAAAGATCGCCAGTGAAAATGGTGCCTAACACGGCTTATGATACTTTAAATGAAATTATCGAAACTTTGTTACAACATTCTTAAAACGCTAACACTGAGCAAAGGAACAATGCAAAAGTTTGAATTAATATTATTTGTAAATAAATTGAATACTATACATTAACCTTCATCTTGGTATCAGTTCACATTTGCAATTCTTGTCTCATCTCGAGAAAAAAATGTTTCAAATTGATTTTGTCCTGGGTAGTTTATACTTCAATGCCATTAAGTTAAGCCCAAAGACGTTCTTTTGTTACAATATTTATATCAGAGAGAGTAGGGCGGGCAAGCGGGCTTTAGGCTCTCGGTTAAAGATCGCGGCACCAGCTTGCCCGCCCTGCATGCTCATGGCGGGGGGGGGAATGATGGTGCGTAGCATCAGTTATTAACTGATGTTACGCGCCCTCGTTATTGCGCTCCTTTAAAAGGAAAGTACAGCGGATTAGGGGAATAAACGGATTGATTATTGCTAGAGATTTATTTATTTGGAGTCATTGACAGTGACTGCCGTCATAAAACCAATCCGTACTCTTACTTTAAAACGCCAAAACCACAAAATCTGGCTTTGGTTATGTTTAAGGGGCAAGCTCCCTGGGGTGATAAAACTTCTATCACCTTCTGAATTTACCTTTAAATCGAGCTTAAACCGATTTTGAGGCTAATCTGATCTAAGTTCAAATATAATTAAACTACAAATAATTATTGTATGTCAAGCTTTAATTTTTTTATTGGTTTTAATTTGGTGGTTTTGGTGTTTAATGCCGACTGTTGTTCCCCTAATCCGTTGTACTAGATTTTTACTTTCCTCGTTCACAAATGTGGTTTGGGAGCGAGAATACGTAGCATCAGTTATTAAAAGAAAGCGGGCTAACTTTTAATAAGGGCTCACCTTATTAAAATTCTTTTAATTATAGACTATCTATGAAACGGACATCAATCGGACACATCCAAAAAATCTCCACAGTCGGGGAACAATGCCACGCTTTTGTGCCTCATCCCTTGCCCCCACAACCACCTTTGCAAATCAATGGCGATTTGCGTGATCTCATCGATGAGACTTTGATCGCATTGGGACGACTGGACAGCATTTCCATACTTTTGCCAGAAACTTCTTTATTTCTCTACATGTACATCCGCAAAGAGGCGGTGTTATCATCCCAAATTGAGGGCACTCAATCGACGCTTTCTGATTTGCTTTTGTTTGAGGCTGAAGAGGCTCCTGGTGTCCCTATTGATGATGTCGTCGAAGTTTCTAACTATGTGGCGGCTATCAATTATGGCATCAAAAGGCTTAATGATGGTTTTCCATTATCACTCAGATTAATTAGAGAAATCCATGCCCAATTGTTAAAAAAAGGGCGTGGCAGTTTTCAAAGCCCTGGTGAATTTAGGAGAACACAAAATTGGATTGGCGGGACTCGTCCAGGCAATGCCTTGTTTGCGCCACCGCCTCCGGAATATGTGACGAATTGTATGGGGGACTTGGAAAAGTTTCTTCATGATCAACCAACGCCTTTACTGATTAAAGCCGCCCCATCTCATGTTCAATTTGAGACAATTCATCCTTTCCTTGATGGTAATGGGCGCTTAGGTAGATTACTTATCACGCTGCTATTGTGTGCGGCAGGCGCGCTCAAACAGCCAGTGCTTTATTTAAGTCTTTATTTTAAAACCCACCGTCAAGAGTATTATGATCTGTTACAAGTGGTCAGAACTGAGGGTGATTGGGAAAAATGGCTAGATTTTTTTGTCACAGGAGTGAAACAAACATCGGCGCAGGCGGTTGAAACGACTAAAAAAGTTATCCATCTATTTGAAACTGATAGAAATCAATTTAATGCGCTTGGTAAACAGGCGGGTTCGGTATTGCGTGTTCATCATATTTTACAGCAAAAACCTATTATTTCTATTGCCAAGGCGGCTGAAGATACGGGTTTAACCGTGCCCACGGTGACGGCTGCATTTGGGCATTTGATGAGGCTGAAAATGGTGAGAGAAGTGACGGGGCGTAAGCGGGGGCGTTTGTATATGTACGCTCGATATGTGGAGATTCTTAATGAAGGGATTGGCTAAAGTTGTTGTCTATAGCCAATCCATAAATGTTTGTCCCGTTGTAAAACGTTACATGAGTGAGTTGAAATTATTCCATCATAAACTCTAAGCGTTTTGTCACGGATTAATGTTTGAGTTGTAGAAGCATCGTTGTTTTGATAATACCTATAAATATCTCTTATCTTAGGAAAAAAAACAAAAGTTATATCTTTGACGCATCCGCAAATTTTGCAGTCACGCTAGATTGGTTTGAATTGGTTTGGTTCTCGCCTGTATGATATTAATTTAGACAAACCGGCTCTTAAGATTCCACTCCTCCAATTGCTTCTGTGTAATCCCCATCCCCGCGATATTATATGAAGCCAGCGTACTCAGATCATGCTGCAAATCGGCTGTAAATTTTTTATGATCGTTTTCTGGTACATTTTCTTTTAGATAATTGTTGATATATTTCTCTTGTGCTGACTCATACAATTGTTGTGTAACAATATCGGCAATGAGTTGACGACGTTGGTGGCGGTATTTTACTCGTAAGGTATCAATCCCTAAAGATTTTGCTCGGGTTTCGTAATGCTTGCAACTGCGTTGATAGGACCAGACATAAAGCTGTGCCAACGGCTCAATTCGGTTGAGTTCATAGCATGAAATAAGTGCTGAGTTGTAGTCATCAATTGCAATGTCGTTAAATGAAATCGGAACTAGGTTATGGCGAACCAGGGGAATATTTGCTGTAAGCCGCGCGGTTCGTTTGTTTACATCAATAAAGGCTTGTAGATAGGAAAGATGTACCAGCATAAAAAAACTTTGTTCGTATGGCTCCTGTATTTGCCGAGCTTTGGAAACAATATGATTGAGTTGTGTTGTGAGTTGTTGTTTTCCTTCTAATGGGATATAGGTTGATAGGGAGATTCTGACACCCGTGTCACGGATTTGCCCCGCCTCTTCAGCTTGAATCAGTCCATCTGCTAATAAGTAATGCAATGAGCGGATATTATCAATATTAATTTCCATACGATTGATGTCGTCCACCAAAAAACGTATTGCTTCCTTATGATTCAGGAGCATCACGGTTTCCATGTCCAGCTTGTCTGGCGCTGTTTTGCCTTCCAATAATAATTTTTCAGTATCGGCGAAGGTGTAGGTATTTCCTTCCAGTCGTGCGGAGTTATAAGATAGGTTGATTAGTAGGTGATTGAAAATTTTGCGAGCGTAGGTTCCAGCTGGTAAATTATCTATTAATGGTTTGCCTTGCTGGTGCAGCCGCTGACGTTGTTCTAAGGATAAGTAATAGGTATGGTCAGGTTGATAGGCGTCTAGCCAGTCGGCATTGTAGCTACAAGGCTCACGGTTGATCAATGGTTGGCGTATTTGATCAATGATGGTCTGGTTTTCTGGTGTGAAAATAAGACTTGAATAGTTGCCATCAAGGTGGCTCATTTGTAGGTTTTCTCCCTAAAAAGTTAGTTATTCTACACTCGTCCAGTCCTCAACGTTCAGTTGTTTATTAATTAATACTAAATGGTCATTATAAATCCCATCTTTTGCCACTATAATACAATTATGATCTAAAGCTGTCGCTGCAATCATTATATCAATGTTGTGCTTTTTTATCGCCTTACGGTTAATGCCCGTTGATTTCTGAAACCCAGATTTTAAAGCACCATAATACGTTGCAGCTTCTGGAGACAACGGCAATATATTGAAAATACCTTTTAAATCAGCAATTAGGTTTTTTATCTTATTTTTAACGATGTCAGTTTTGGCATTGTATAAACTAAATTCAAGTTCATAAATAGAGAGAATGGAGATATAGATTTCGTCCAGTTCCGTTAATTGAGCAAGATGCTTTTTTGTGATCTCAAAAAAAGGGGATTTTGGGTCAAAAACGGCAGTAATAGTGTCGGAGTCGAGCAAGTATTTCATGTTATTGATCGTGATGGAATTCAAAGTCTTCTCTAAATTCACGTCCAAGCTGTTTAATTTCCTCTCCAAAACCATCTAAACCGCCCGTTTTTTCTACTTGTTTGAGAATGGCACTAGCAGTTTTATTCTTAGAAAGAATAGGCGCTGTATCTTTTCCTTGGGTAAGCAAGTGTTCTAAAACTTCTGGGGTGATTTTTTTTCCAATTAGGGTTTTTATAGATTGTCCTTTTTGTTCTAGCAACACAAAAAGTGATTGCAAGGTATCATCTAAAAAACCATTGCTATTTGGATTTGGTCCAATGTCTTGGAGAATATTAACTGTGCATTTCATCTGATAAACTCGTCAGTTAGATTCTGCAACCAGTGGTTGCAGTTTTTCATTTTGCTGTGTCTCATTATAAAGCATATTTTCCGATAATTCCAGACCTACGAGGAGAGCAAGACCCCCACACGATCAGCCTTTTCAGCAAGTCTTCCTCTTTATACATCTCGATTTGAGGCCGCATATAAACGGATTGCGTGGTTTGGTTGGAGCGTTCCTGCTTTTGGGGCTGAGTCATTTGGGGTTTGTTAAGGTCTTGCATGATAAATCACTGCTATTTATTTTTGTTGGAGCCCAAGATAAATCTTGGACTCCTTTGATGTTGTTGTGACTAGCTACGACTTATTTTGCAGTGGCGGAGTCTATGTAGTCCCAATGGAAGGTGCTATAGCCATACCAGTCAAAATCTTCTAAGCCATAGTAATAAGTGAGTTCAGATTCTACATCGTCATCTATATAAGAATATAAAGACCAATGACCTTGGGCAGGCAAGAGTTGCTCGGTTAGTCTGATGACGGTTGAATAATCACCCGATTTCCAGCCTTCGCCTGTGGCTCGCCATAGATGGAAGCCGGCATTGTCAAGTTCAAAAACGGTTTGCCATTCTAAGAGAATCTCAGTTTCTAAGGCAGTAGCTGTGAAATCGACTAGGGTGACGAGAGTGGGCTCGGCTTCTTTAATGGTGACGGTGGCAGTGTCTAAGCTCTCCCCACTATTCGGATCGGACAAGGTGACAGTGAAAGTTTCATCGCTTTCAGTCTCAGCGTTATTGAGAATAGTTACCGTCAAGGTTTGGTCGTGACCTTCGCCATCCGCCCAAGTCAGCGTACCAGTGGCTCCGATATAATCGCTGCCATCGGTGGCTGTGCCATCTGTTGTGGCGTAGTTGACGGTTAATTCTCCATTAGTCCCGCCAACACGACTGACTGTGAGGGTGACGGTGCTCGCAGTTTCAGCGATTTCCACGGTGGATATAGTGAACTGCGGAGTGCTACTATTAGCATCTAATAATATGATCGGAACTGCATTAATTGCTGAGGGATCAAGCAACGATTGCGCTGTCACAACCAAAGTACCACTAATATGTTCCTGTACTGGTGTCAATGTACAATTTATTGTTTTTGTACCATTAGCAGACACAACAATCGGGCCTTCTATCGGTGTTATTCCATCATCAAGTAAGGAAACAGCAACATTGGCTGGGTTTGATACGGATAAAGTCACAGAATCATCCTGCGAACCTAGATTAGTCACCGTGATATTTACTACAGCCGTTTGGCTCCCAATGGAAACCTCATTTTGGTCCGAGCTTATTGTCAAGTCATGTGGATATGAGTAAACATCAATAATTCTAGAGGCTAACTTCGAGCGGTTATCGCTATCCGTTACTGTGACAGTCGCAGTCCAACTTCCCACCTGATTTGCCAAAACATTCCATGAGAATACCTGCGAATCTTCAGGCTGGATATTACCAAAGCTCACTGAAGTCGAGTCAGATGTTGAAAGTCCACTACCAAGGTTTAAATCAACTTGACCGCCCGTTTCACCTGTTCCGTAATTAGTAACGGTCGCAGTGACAACAAAGGCAACTCCCTTTTCGACGTAGTTAACAGAATCTATGGTTATCCCTAAATCGCTATCAATAACGGATAAATAATACCCATCACTATTACTACCAATTGTAGGAGACTGTGCTATCACTCCTATTCTATGTTCGCCCCCTTTGTTGGGGGTTATGTTCCATGAATATACCTGACTGCCCCCAGCGGCAATGTTTTGGTTTGGATAGCTTATAGGCTCATTGACGGTAAATACATCGCCATCAATACCTAACTTAACATTTACATCACTGACTGTTTGTTGATATTTATTATGTACAGTCGTTGTGAAAGTAAAATACTCACCTCTTCCTACTATTTGAGGAGCATTATATTCGAGTGTCAGCCCCGATACGGTAAAATTCGCACTTCCAATGCTTGATGTATTAGCTACCTGTTCAATAACCTTAACCTTGATGGAGTATTCTCCAGAATACTGATACTCAGAAAAGAGTACAGTATTTGAATAGTTATATGAACTTCCACTAGGAAGCACTATATCTTCATTATCACTGAAAATCGGGGTAAGCTGCCCTTCTCCAGCCGGAGTCGGCATTGCGTTGAATACTTCCACCACGATAGTAAAATCTGGATTTGGGGCGTTATTTGTGATTTGCGCCGAAAAAGGTACATTTGCCCCCAAGTTAATCTCTGAAGCAACCAATACTTCTATTTCTACATTCGATAATGTCTCTTGATTAGCTGCACGAGTTAAGTTGTTGGTAGTTGTTAAGTTGTTGGCAGCTGGTCTATAATCATCCACGCGATTTTTCCAGTCTGCATACTTAGCCTTTCCACCTTGTGGGACAACTGTACTAAAAAGGGTTGTTGAGATATGTTTTCTGTTGTACTCGCTTGTCGCATCAATATTTACCTCTTGATGCACATGTCTTGCAGGATCAGTGTTCCTATCAGTGTAGCCATCCTTGTTAAATTCATTCTTGATGTCTATTAAATCAGCTTCAATAGGTTCGTAGAACTTCGCATCATAACTGCCATCATAAATGGTCCAACCAATTTGTTTTCCACTTATGTATGCCTCATTCCATACATGAAAATTCCATTCTTTCCCACTTTCAGATGTATCATATTGAGTAGTCTTATCACTTTCTTCCTTTTTAAAAGACAATGAGCCCTTCCACCACTCCAAATTTTCTCTCTTGGCACCATTACGGACTGTACGAGATGGAATACCAGATGATCTAAAAAATGAGTTGACCACCGCACCGTAAACAAAACATTGAGCATAGTTAACGGGTTTCCCCTTGTTGTTATACTCGTCTACTATTGTTTTGACACCATTGAAATTATTCCACCCAATAGTGCCCTTACAAGGCCCCTTCTGCTCTTTATGAGTACAAGTATTCCAATTATTATTCCAACACCCACACATCATATCATTTGCCTTAGCAGTTAAGTACTTAGCAACTTTTTTAGGCGACGACCTATCTGATAGATCTAACTCACTGACGAAGTTCATAACTGTCTCAGATACGTTTTTATCATGTGGATATAACTGCCACTCAGCTGTATCATACTCAAAGACAATCTTTTCCCTATCATACACGACATACCTCTTAAGTTGCTCATACTCCAACGGTGCAGTTTGATTGTAAATCGGATCAGTCTCATTAAAGGCATTAAAAACAACACCCATATCCCGATGAACAGTTGAAATAGGTTTTGTAGAACCCTTCTTTTTAAGTACAGCCTTAATGCGTACTTTACCGACCGGAAATTCTGGACCAATAAATATCTCGTACTGTTTGATTACATCCGTCTTAGCAATGTTTGCTGCCCAAGCCGAGCCAAAACGGTTGGCAAGATTTAATAACGCATCGCGCATAGCTAAGGAGATTTCATCAGTGCCCCCTTTTCTATAAGAAATTGTCTTCTCATCCTTACCCGATGAAACCAGTGGTAGGATTGGAATTTCATCTGCCAATTTCGAACCTAACCAATTCTGATATGACAGCTCAATTTCATACGCTTCAGGTTTATCTACAACTGCCGGCATGCCTAGTATCCCATCCAAACTATAACGCTCCCCACGCTCATAACCGTGAGTCTCATCTAATTCCTTGCTATAGTCCTGTGACGTAGAGGCACCTGCACGAGTCGCAGCAGCATTACTACGCGGTGTTGTACTAAGGTCAGCTACCGGTTTAGGATGAATGATGATACCCCTCAACATCGGATGCTGCTCTCCAACCACTATAAAAAATGGCTCATCTAAGGTGCCACCACCGATAGCAGATGCCCCATAGTCATCTTCTGCTTCCAGATAAGACTCTACACCTTTCGTGGTAACGAAGTCTCCCGGAATGGCTGCACTAAACACCACCTCGGTTTGATTAAAGCTATCGGAAATTGATTGATAAACCACTTGCCCTGGTTTCCGGTAATACAAGGTCACTTGACTAACTTGGTTAGTGGTATCCGTTACCATTGCAGAAATATTTATCTCTTGCCCCACTTGTGCTGGTGTGACAGAAATGTGATCAATGACGGGTGGCTCATTGGGTAGTACCGAAATATCAAAAGCATGAGCGGCTGCGTCTACCGAAGGTAGCGTCTTGGTTGTTGTGCCATCCGTCGCTGAGATATAAAAGCTGACAAAGGGATCAACAACATGCGATGCCGGAACGACAGCTTGGTAGAGGTTATTGCCCTGATGTGTCATGGCTACCTTACTAAAATCTTGATTCTGCTGTTGCTTATTCCTATAGAACAGGGTAGCGTCTATCGCTGCCGTTGACTCTTGGCGAACAATTTGGGCTGTAATAGTCAGCGGTGATTGCGCCGCTTGAGCATTATCAATTAACGCTTGAGTCTCCTCTTACTTTAAAACGCCAAAACCACAAAATCTGGCTTTGGTTATGTTTAAGGGGCAAGCTCCCTGGGGTGATAAAACTTCTATCACCTTCTGAATTTACC
>Ga0209780_1000585_pt1 | contig 20255 bp, 14 predicted proteins | sample WorMetexBAHAMAS2_FD_187384 | JGI IMG/M metagenome (GOLD analysis project Ga0209780, IMG submission 187384) | Marine gutless worms symbiont microbial communities from Max Planck institute for Marine Microbiology, Germany - Inanidrilus exumae... | ecosystem: Host-associated > Annelida > Digestive...
GCCACATGGATTTGCATGTGTGGTCATACCCGCGACCCGATTATATATTCCGAGTTTCATCGAAATCCGTTCGGGGGTTTTGGAGCCCCGGGGGGTCAAAATTTGGCCTTTCCCATTACTTTGGCTAGTCGCTTTTACAACAGCTTGTACTACCGTACAAGCCGTGATGAAATGGCATTGGATTGCTATTTTTGTTTCACCCTATACACAAGTTTTCATTTTCAAGCCACAACATCCTAAGTTGTCAGTGCCACTGCTGTTGTTATAATATCAATGCTGACATTGTTGAAACAGAGGAAGACGCTTGGCGTCACGTCGATCCACGGATTCTCAAAACTTCTTGGAATAACCTTGAAAAGCTGGTGGGACATTTGTCGTTTTAATGATAATGTGTACCGGATGTGTGTTATGTGTTTGCTATTCATATTGTAGTTATTTGCCGACTTGTGCATAGTAAACACTCTTTGATGATGATTGTGTTAAAGATGAATTGAGACATGTAGACTTTCTGTGTCACTTTTTATAATGTTATGCAGTTGACACAAAAATAAAAATGAAGTGAGTATCTATTTAATTAAGTAAATTTCACAGGCGTAACCACGTTTTAAAAAGTGGGGGATGAATCGTGGCGAGCGTGAGGAACGAGACACCAAAGCTCCGTGGGGTATGTCCCTCTCCACACTGAGGGAGGAGTCTGGTGAGGGGCGTTTTTAGATTTTTGAGCTCAAAATGGTAAGTTTTGGTGCAGTCTGTGAGCTAATTTTATTGCAGTTGAACTGCCTGTCTTACATGCATAAGCCAGTAAGCGTAGAATGTGGCTTGTAGAACCTGCTGTTGCATCATTGTATGTCAAAACAGTTGGGGGACTTTTGCATGACTGTCCCTTCCGGCCTGAAATCTGGGGGATATGTCCCCTCTGTGGATATTGCCACTGGTAAATTTATTATGGCAGGTACATAGGCTTGCAGTAAAATGCAGTAAAACAATTAGCAAACATTGTGAAGAGAGTAAAACATTTGCAGCAGTGGTGTATTCATTATGTTGTATGTTGACTTAGATATCGACCGTAGTTGTGAAACGTCAGACGTTGAATTACCTGGATAAAGACTTGGAACGATGGATGAAGGTAGTTTTCTGTTGTTGGTTATTTTGGCTGCATTTTCCATTTATGTTGTTCACTCAGTTATGTTGACAAGTTTTTTGTTATAAATCTGTTACCGACTATGATATGGAGCTGAGCAACAGTGACTGAATGATAATAATAATGGTAATAATAATAATGCACATTTCAATTCACCATGAGGCGGAGACTTGTTTGTCGTTGGTGGCATCTGGAAGTTATTCATCCAGAATAGTTTTGATCATCCCATAAAAGTCCTTCTCTTTAGGTAAACAACACTGAAACGTGGAGTGCATGACGTACAGTGGCATCTTTGTAAACTAAAGCTAACTTAAAGAAGCCAGCACTCACTGGAGTGCTGAGACACACACCAGCAACATTTTTGTGACTTATAACCTAGACCTGTGACCTTTTGACTCCAAAATAAATGAGCTTCCAGAACTCATCGTGGAACAATGGAACATACGTGTTTCGGAAGTTTGGTGATCCTAGCTGCGTCGGTTTTTGAGATACCATTCAGAAAATCAAACGAACAAACAGACAAACGGAGGTAAAAACCTAACCTTCGCCACTGCCATCAGCGTGGTTAACCAGCTGTTTTTGTTGACATGTGTAAGTGGCTGCGGACCTGTTTTGTTTGTTAGCAACGAGAGGTCGTCGGAAAGAAACTGGAACGACTGCTCAGGAAACAGGAGAAGGCAGTGTCAGCTGACGTTGTAAGAACATTTTCTGAGTGCATGTATTTGCACTGTAGTTATTACTTGCATGTTTTTCATCTGGTGCAAAGTCTTCAGGTCTGTACCATAGCTGTTGATGTTACTGTTGTTGCTGTTGTTTTGAATTCTCTACCTCTTAAAGTTAACTCCAACTGGAAATATGAGTTACTGTTGGTTTTGAATTTTATTTCTATGGAATAATAAACCCAGTCTGCAATCTTACTTGTGTCTGACTCTCTTTCTGGCAAATTAAGAGATACTGATTTTAAAAAGGAGCAAAACTGTCCATTAGCAGAATTTACTGTTGTGAGATGTACAGGGTTGCACAAAATAGGCCGAACCCATTGATTGTTGTTGGTGTTTCTATCTTTCTTTCTTTCTGTTTTTCTTTCTTTATTGGGTTAGAGGTCCAGCCTACTTCTGGACCTCAGCACTGAGACCATGTAATGTTCCAGTGCGCTAGCCCCGGGAGAGGAAGGGAATTGGTAGGTGTGTGCTGATGTGTGCATGAGTGTGTGCAAGGCTGGATTTGTAGGAGGTGAACAGCTTGTCGGGTGGTTCTAGTGTACCTCCTGTAGACGTGGCCTACTGTCTGGCTTAGCCTTGACTGGCGCTGTGTGTTGTGGCAGCCTGCCGCTACCAGCCGAGTCTATTTGCTTAGGCTCCTGTGGCGCGGCTAACAACCTTGACGCTGCTGATCAAGGTGTCAGCAACGGTCACAGTTTATAGATGACACCGTTGAACCCTCTTTTTCCTGGTGTTTTTAAAGGTGGAATATTTCTGTGTTTTATAGGAAATATTGAACTTGGCAGATTTAACGGAGCAGATCGACTCACTGCGCGACAACATAACTTTCATTCAAGACAACATCAACGAGTGTCAGACGGCGATCGTAAACATGGAAGAATTCAAGGTTTAAACAACTAGTTTCTAGTTTTTGCTTTCTTGATAGATATCTGACACAATAATAAAGCTATTAGCTGATTTATTTCTGAAGTCAGGTTCACCTTGCTCAATATTTTGAAGTGTGCATTGCATATTGATACACATTGTTAAAATCCTGAGGATCAGTTACTGTAATGAGTTACTGTTATTATACTTTATCTTAGTCTTAAAATGTCATGACATATTTTAGTGTTTAATTGTACTAGGAAGACTGTAACACTGTATGCTTGTTGAAGCTGATCAGCTGTGAGCTTGGTTTTCCTATTATGTCAGTACAAATTCACAAAGAACATGTCTATCGCAGTATTGACCATAAAACACTTTAATCAATCGGCAAATCTTAGGTTGTGGCAGAGGGCGAGTAGATGAACTCATGCAGAAATTTAAGCCAAATTTGATTGTGTATACAAAGTTTACTCCATTTGAATATGACTCTTTGTTGTTGATTTCTCTTCATCTAATTCATATTCAGCGCCTTTCATTTCCGTTTTTTGTGAAGGTTTAACTGTATTTTTATCGTGAACAAGTGACTTAGAGTAGCAACATAATTTAGTGTTTTTACTGTTTATGATGCATGCTTGTCACGTGCTACAACTTGCAATCAATCCAGTGATTAATTAATTCAGTCAGTAACTAATTTAAAGTGCATTTCCTGCTGTATCTATTTCAGTTCATAAATCTAGCCGAGTCGGATTCAGCCAAGTTTGAAAAGCATTAATCTCATCTTTCGTTATTTTGTAATAATTGAGTATGCTATTTGTTGGTTGGTACAGGGGGAGGATATGGATGCAGATCGGATATTTGTGACCAGTTCAATGCAGGAAGCAATGTACTTACTGGAACACTGTACAAACCTCGCTATTGGCAACGTAAAGTTCTCGTTTTTTGTAGTTTTATACAAAGCACATTACGTGCATGACATTAGTAATTTCTGCTTATGTTTTGTGTGTTTAGATAGATGGTCCATTTTTCATTCTTTGTTAGTTGACTAACTTATCATGTCAAAATTTTTATATTAAAATTCACACATACTAAATAATAGTTTAGAATGTTTTTGGTTAGTTGGTTTTTATGGTGTCTCATGCATTTTCTGCTAACTATGTAGTAAATGTGATAACTTTGTCAAAATTACTGCATTATATATTTCATGTATAATATTATCACGTGTATGCATGGTAGCACAATGCGCAGTGTTATTCCTAAAAAATAACATTATTTGTAAGATTGATTTGGTGAAGAGAGGATTATGAAGTGGAGATGTTAAAACTAACGGCAGGCCAAAGAAAGCACATTACATTTGCGTTACATTAAAAAGTATGTATAGTGGTGTAAGTAAAAAAAACTGCAAGGTCCACTACAGCGAATGAAAGAGAACAATTATAAAATAATGTCCAGGTATTGTTGTTGAAATAAATGTGACTCTTTAAGTGCTTTAAGTTTTCGACAAAATTCTAATGAATATGCAGTAGAAGTGACATCATGGAACAGACTTACAGACAGACAGCTGCTTGCCGTTGTCTGTCCGTCCGTCTGTTCCGTGATTAAGAAGACCAGTAAAGTCAAAAATAAGTAATCACATGTGACAAGTAGACTGTGTTTGAAGTCAAAGGTCAAGGTCAAAAGGTCACACGGAATGGTTTGTTGATGTTGTGGTTGTGATGTTGGCAGGGGCTGATGTGCGCACTGAAGAGTGACGAGTGTAAAGAGATGGAGGCGAAGCTGCATCAGGAGCAGATGGAAAGCATCTTCCAGCGTGACATGCTGCAGTACCTCATCCAGGACAAAGCAGACGTTGCTGTCGACCACGGCGTCATCTGGCAAGGTCGGTGCTACCATGTCTCAGCTGGAAATAGAAGAAGTGGACCTGAGCAAAGGCCACAACTTCCATAAAAACTACAGAAAGCTTGTTGTTTCAGGCTGCAAAGCAGTGTGGATAGTCCTAGGATAGCTTACAATGGTAAGCGTTATGCTCAACATAAGTAATTGTTCACATTTTGTTAATTTCAGTTTCACTGTGTGGTCATCTAAGGCTAGTTATTGAAATAGTCTTTTATTATTGCCGGGCAAGTTTCTGTGTAGTCAGAAGTGCTGCGGCTGTTGTGGATTTCAGATGACGAAGATGACAGTGATGACTCTTCCGATAGTTTGTCTCCGGCTGACAGGTCAGTCATGTTTGCTGTTCTCACATTTCACAGTGGTCTAGTGGTAGCATGCCTCACTGCAGTGTGAGAAATGCAGGATTGAATCCCACCGTGGGCAGTCGTGTTTATCACCACAGCCAATGTGATATGGATATAGCCTTGGGCAATGCCTTTACTGCAGTGTCTGAGTCCATGCAGCCTTCCATTCTTTGTATGATGGTAAAATGAGTGTCGGCTTCTGGGCTGAATAATCATAATAATAATAATTGACGATGACACTGGTATCTATATTTTAAAATACGATTGTCATAGTGTTTGTCCAGGGGCATGGCTTAGGGCGGGCGGTCAAGAGCGGCGCGGCAGGGCGTGGCTTACGTTGGACACGTGGCGCACCGACATAACGGAGTGACGGGACGAGGATGTGTGGCAGGCGGGTACAAGCCCTCCCGCCACAGAGTCACGTGACGGCTTGTTGTTATTATTCTGTGGCTTATTCAAATGCTAACTGACTCGTGACTGGCCAGAGTCTTCAGTTTTTCACTGATAGTATTTAGCCTAGTTCCACGGTGATCGGTTGTCTGGAAAACCTGGAAAACCTGAAAGTGTTGAGTAATGTCAGAGAATTGACCAAAAGTCAGGAAAATGTCCAGAAAACATCTTGTCAGGGATAACTGTTTACTACTAAATTTATGTTTCGAGAATCATTGCTTGGTTTAGTAGACCTGTTGTGGTCTGCTGGTATCATCTGTAAAGGATTTTGCTGCTTGTTAAATTCTCATCAGCATTTCTATTTACTGATATTTATAGTATACTGGTAGCAGTGACACTTATATAATGCAACATGGCAATATGAGTGAATTTGACAGTGTGTGGAGATTGGTCACCCTGCAGTTCACCTAAGAAAGTGCCCAGGCAGCCTTGACCAGGCGCAGCTGGCTTTGAAATCACCGTGCCTTTCTTGACCAGACTGGAATGTTGTCCATCCCGGCCTAGATGAGGTTCTCAACTACACGGTGTTGGCCTTGGTTAACAGAGGCGCAGTCTTGATGACATTATTTTCAAAATGCCACCGTTTTTTGGAGACTGTAGAGGACGATGTCAGACTCCCTTGCCTGACCAGTAAGTTAATTTTGAAGCATTCAGAGTAATAATCATAACCTAAATTATCTGAACAGACTGGGGACTGAACTGTGGCCAATGCTGGTGATCAGGCACAGCATTCACTCATGTTTTACCACCAAACCACCAGAGCTTGCTGCAATATGGTTTTGGATTGTGATTGTCATAATTATGATTGTCATTATTAAGGCGTGTAGTTGCATTTTTCTGCAATTCATTACTGTCTGCCAATTTTTGCCTGCTTTTTCTTGTTCATAAAAAGTCAAGTAAATGCGATAATACTATAGACGTATGTATAATGGCGATGTCGTTGTCGGTTATAGTTTGGAAGGTTATCCGTGGGCCAAAGCTGCAGAGAACGGACGTGTTGGTCAAGCGAATGTGAACGGTCAGCCCAATGCCAGTAGCTCGGATGTAGTTTCAACTGCAGTGGGCAGTATGCTGCTCAATAATGTCCATCCAGCTAACACAGTAAGTACTGCTACCACATCTGCTTTAAGAGTAGATGCTCAAGATGAGGGTTCAGGAACAGTGGTTCTTGTCAGACCACATAATATCACAACACCCCAACATCCCACTGACTCACCAGAACTCTTCATCTGCCATAGACAACATCCGAGCACTGACGACTGTTTGTTCATTGCATGGCAGGTGGTTGTAAGAGGCGACCAAACCTGGCTGTAGTCTTTTTGTGTTTATGTTGTGTTGTAGTACATTTAGGTCGACTCTTCGACAGAGTCGACCTAATAAAGCCGGTCTCAAATGTCCATCCATCCATACGTACGTACGTACGTAGCTGCATATGTACGTACTATCACGTACGTACGTGTGTATGTACATCCGTCCACAATAAGTTTCTTTGATTTGAATGATATTTGGCGTGTAGGTAGAGGTTGATGAGTGACGCATGGCGGTATGCAGTGTGACCCGATCCAAGGTCAAGGCCACGAGCCCTTCAAAGTTGGAAATCCGGCCATTTTCAGAAGCTATTTCCTCCGCCATTTACAATGGGAGCTGGCTGACCACAGATTCTTAAACTAGGGCACAATATCTAAATTGATCGGGCCGGATTTTTGATATTTGGCCTAGTTTTTGTGTCACGTGACTTCGAAGTTGACAGAAACGTTAGTTGTGAAGTGTAGTTTGTTATGGGGCTAATTTTTTGTTATGGATGCATGTTTGCTTTTGTTTGTTAAAGTTAGTTTGTCAATACTAATACCAAGCGAATGGCTGGGAAGAACGTCTCCGAAATGATGTATTTTGTGTCAAATGGGATGTAAAACATTAACTCAGTCAATTAGTCAGTAACGCTGCTGCTGCTGGTGGTGGTCTTTATCCAGGCTGTTGCTAATGAAGTGATTGCCACATCAGCTGTAACTGATAGAAACGCCGTTGACAAATGTTTACTGACGCAACTGCCGCCATCGCCACATCGAAGTAGACCCACATCACGACCAAGTAGCGCTGTCACCAGGTCAGAATTGGCACAACATAATTCTCAACAGTTTTGACTTACTACCAACGACTTTACTGGTCCAGATAGAACGTCATTCCAGGATGAGCATGTTTCTGCATGTCTGTCTCTGTGTATGGACAAGAACGTTTGATCAAAAATGACCTAATTGTTTGGCATGCTGGTTTATTTGTGACTTTGATGTTATCTGGGTCAAGTTCAAAGGTCAGAGTCATAGGTGAAAGTTCACTGTCAAAGGGGAAATGTTGCTAACGTAGTTGGTGCAGCGGCCTCAAGGGAGGCGTTTAATCAGAATTGGCAGACTGAGGTTGTTTGGACATGTGGAACTTGAAGGTTATGTTGATTGGATCAACCATTGTACAGAGCTGGAGTTAGAAAGAATTGAACAACTAATGACAAGCTCTGTGGTCAGCATTACCCAAAATTTTGGATTGTCCTTCTTACCTTTGGAACTGGAAAATTTAGTATGTACGTTGATCTCATGAAGTACAAACCTAGCGATGATGGCGTTGTTAGGGCACGTGACCCATTTTTAAGTTTGGGGCCTCTTCTGTCTTTGGAATGGGTTAAATTTCTGTAGTTTGTGGCCAGTACTAGATGATGTATCATAAAATACCCGTGTTGTAGGCATTAGCATAATAACATAAATGAGCCTCTCCTATTCTTTTCCATTTTGGGTCATTGCTGAAAAAAAGCAACGAGGTCAGGAGGTTACTGCATCGTTGGCCATCGTTAAACTGGCGGAACTAAATCTCCACCCAAGACCTTGTCCCCGATATAGCCTATTTTCGTGCTGAAGTGGGGCGTTAATTTCCCAACTAACCAACCAACCTCCAGTGCAGTTTTTTATAGTTAAGCAGCAGTTGACAGTATTTCAACTGACACAGGGTATCGTGCGATCCCTCTGCAATAACTGAGCCTATTATTTTGTCAAAATATTAGGTTCTAAAGGAATGAATGTTGTATGTAGATCAGAATCAGAACAGAGTTCAGAGAGGTCAAGAAAGGCTACTGCGTCTCCGAGACCCGCTGCGTCAAAGCCGTCTAGTCTTGCTATGTCTTCATCATCTCCTGCTGCTGTACCAAAGCGCGACTCTTCACCATCAACAGATGATATTCCTCGACCATCTTTAGCACGGTGCTGCCGATATTGACGTTACTGTTATTTTACTCAGTTATTGTGTTAAGTAGTTATCACTGCTTTGGCAGTCGTGTGGCACCACAATCTAATTATTTTAGTTGCACTCCACTCCTTAGCTGCTTACTTTTGCAAAGAGACGAATCGAAGGAATGCAACAAAGGCAGAAGTCGTGATTGTCACTAAAAGTTGTTGAAAAAATCTGTTTGTCGATGGTGTTGCAATGTGTTGAAGGGTTTGATATAAAGGAGCTACAGCCAGCGATAACTCAATATGTTATTCTGTGATAGAGGAGTGATCACCCCAGCCGCTGGTGCTGGGGAGTCATCAGTGCCGCCAGTCCAGGGCGGATGTCCACTGGTTCATTGTCATACGGCCGTTGGACACAGCAAGGCTGTTCTCTCAATTTGTGCCACTGACACGGCGCTTTTCACTTCCAGCAAAGGTACCGCCACTTCTGGCAGGATACTGTTTTGACCACCATCTGTCTGTTTGCTAGAAGGATAGCTCATAACGTTATGGGTGAAATTTGGAGAATATATAGATTATAGACCAGAGAAGAGTTTATTAAATTTTGGAAGGTTAGAGTTAGGGTTGCCGGTTAGGGTTTGGGTTTATGCACCTGCTGTTCACCGTGTGGCATGGCAGAGGTATACGTTCTATGGAGTGTTCTCTAGCAGGGTGTTTAACACTCCTGGAAATCATGGATATCCTGGGAATCTACTTGAATTTTTTTTACTGGAAATCCTGGAGTTCTACTGGAATTTTGCCAGGTTTCATGGAAATTTTATGTGCTATGGCATTTGTTGCGATTGATAGAATGCAGCGATGGATGTCGATGCGATTTTTCCTGTGACGTTGCAATGACATCGTGATGTCATGGAAAAAATCGCATAAACTGTATAAGAAGGTAAAGGCTTCCTGTACTTGTTACCGAGTGTTGGGCCCGGAGCTGATCCCGGTGTACAGGCAGTCAGCCCGCAGGTAACTATAAGTCATCCACCCGGGGGAGGCTGCCATTACTTTCTGCCAGGCCTGCAGTTATGTGTAGATTTGTGTTAAAATATGTACTTAAAATATCTACTGGTAACTCCTGGGAATCTACTGGAAGTTTGTTTTCATGATTTGTTAGATGCCCTGTCTAGTTTCTCATGCACTATTTGCTTCTCATAACCACTGCTTTCTCAGTGCTTTGACACCATTCATTGGGTGACATGATGGCATCTGGCCTATGAAATATTTTCAGCAGTTATTCTTGGTGGTTTTTTACGAGACGTGACCTAAGGCATGGTGAACATGAAAAATGTCTGGTAAAGCAAGAGCCAGAGTTATTAATTAGGCATCGATATCATTATGACCAATCATCATTTTTTTATGTGTATGATGCCACTAGGCGTTAACGTACCAATAACATTGGTTGGGGCAGCATTCCTTGTAAGCTATCCCTGGAGTGCCTGACCAGCAAACATATTTGATGCACTTTAATCTTAAAAACCGTTATTTCAGTGTATCTTAACCATATAAAATAGAACAAATGTTCAGTTTTTGTCATTTCCCTATGGGTGTACACCAGGTAATATGTATTAAGATAATGTAGGGACTCATCCCTGTACATACCAGTGGATGCGTATATGCAGATCAGACAGCAAAGATCTGGGACTTGACGGCTGGAGTGGAGACTCGAAGTCTGGATGGTCATCCGGCCAGTGTAGTGTCAGTGAGGTACTCCTCGGCAAGTCAGCTTGTCTACACGGCGTCGGCGTATCTCGTGACAGTTTGGGATCCGCGCCGTTCTCGATGTGTTCATACATTGACGTCAGTCTCCAGTTGTTGTCTCTCCATCTTTCAGTCAGTTTGACTGTCTAGAAAGTAAAGCCCGCAGATTTGTGCTTGTCTGTAAGGTGCTCAGGTAGGGAACATGTTAATGAGGGATCACACATCTTCTCCTGCCAGTTTAGTCCACAAGTGGAATGAGCCATACCTGCCTTTACAATGATTTGACAAAATTACGGATGAAAAACAGTGCTAAAGTGGCCTTTTGAGCAAAACTGTATGGTTTTTATGCTTATTAAAGAAGATGACATTATGTATTGTTGTACATTCTGTTGTCTGATGGCTTTAAGTTGGGCATGTTCTGCTTATAACAGCTAAGCAGAAATAAACGTAAATGCTTTTCTTAATGATGGCAAAGTAAGCTGAATGTATTGATGCACACAAATTTTTTTGTGTTGTTCCAAATGTTTTTAATGGAGACGTTCTGTTGTGTGGTTTGTGTTTGTAGTTCTGCGGGGCTTTCTGGTGATGGCAGTGCTCTGTTTGACAGCGAATCATGTCGGCCAATCAGTTGTCCTCCCGGTGAAATTAATATTACTGACATCGCACTGGGTCTTGGTGGTACGTGCTTATACACAGCTGCCGGCAATAATGTGAGGACCTGGGATCTGAGGATGTGAGTACTGTCTACATGTTATTTATAAGGTTTTGCAACTTGACAGTTGTGAAATAAGTAAGTAAACGAATTAGTACTTTATTAATTAATGATGATACTAACTAGAGCAAAAGCACTCGTCTCACCACATTGAAATTGGCAGTGTCATCACCAGGTATGTTGGCTGGAATTTTCCCACACTGCATCAAAAAGCTGGTTTTCCCAGCTTCTTCACTTTTACTTTTCACGTTAGTTGGCCAGTAATCCAGAATATCAAGAATATATTTGAGTTCACTTCTGAACTTTAATCAGCATTCCCAAGTTTCACAAAATCCACCCATGACTTAGTGAGTTATCATGCTAACAAGCAATCAGACAAACGGACAGACAGACAGTCGAAATAGAACTCCTGCCAAAAGTGGCAGAGGTAACAATACCATTTAACATCTGGCTAGTGGTCGGCGTTGCGAGTTGGCATTCAGCAACTTCTTTCATGTTACATTGTGACAGTTGTTACACTCTGCAAACTAATGTCAGGACTGCAAGCATTTCAGTAATTTACACAGCAGTTTTCCATTATGTTTACAAACAAGTAGTGGGGAACTTTTAAAGTAATTTATCAGTTGAAAAATGGTTTTGTATGTAGTAGCAAGCATTGTTACTTACTTAGTCCCCAGTAGATGGACGAAGTATTGCAATCAGCGTGACTGTATGTTTGTTTGTCTGTTTATCTCTTTTTTTCTCTCTCTGGCCTTCCTTCACTGGGTAGGGATAGCTCTCCACCCCTGACCTTTTGTCTCTGCTATAGCCATATTTGTGCTGAAAGGGGACGTTAAACTCCAACTAACCTGTATCCATGGCTAGGTCCATCTGTACATGTTACCTGTATCCATGGCTCGGTCCACCTGTGATGACAATGCTATATGTACTTCTGGTTTAGGGAATGACGTCATGTTTTCACATAATGGAGCAAATGGCCAGAATTAAGCACGATGTTTTATCCAGTTCGTTAGGTGCTAGAACCAGTCGGACATCAGGAAATGTTATGTTTGGTCAAGTTTGCCAGGTTGCGGCAGCGGGGACAGAGACTGCCATCTCAGACTGCATGTTGTATTGACTGGTACAGAATCGAATAGAATATTTACTGCATTTGCTTGTTATATTGCCAGTAATTAATAATTTTCGGATTTTTGATTAAGCGGACGTAAACTGTTGGCCTGAACTGTATTAATACTGTTTGGATACGGAAGTCAGACAGCCAGTGTAGTGGATGCAGCGTGTCTTTCCTCAGGAGTCCTTTGTGGATCACGAAAGATGAGCATCGAATGTTGCCATTAATGCTTTGAGTTTTGTTATGCTACCCCCCTTAGTTTCACTTCTTCCTCCCGGACTGCCTCCACGGACTTTTGCCTGCACCGTTTCTTCTGAGCTACTGGGTTCTTGATTTTGATTTTTTCATTATTTTTCGTTTCTGGGCCGTGCGCTAGATTAAGCTGGCCATGTCGTCAGCTTTTGAGCGCACGTAAATCTACCGTATCGTATCGTATCGTATCGTATTCAGTATTTTGACAGACATTGTATGTAACATGAAAGGCAGCTGACCTGTAATAACTTAGTTTAATTCCTTGAAAAGGCTCTCTTTTGGTAACTCAACACGTCGTGGAGTAACTCCAGAAGCAAGGCCTGCTAAACAATGATTTTATTATTGCTTAGTACATTATGATCATGGTTTGTGCCATTTTATTACTGTTGTATTATTGTTATTATTACTACTGTTATGCTTACTACGTGCAGGCTTCGGTCAGTGGGCAAGTTATATGGAGGCCATCAGGCCGCTATTATTTCTCTTGCCGTTGGAGACAGCGCTACGAGCACTGACAGTTGTGCTGTTACTGGATCCAAAGATCGCTGCCTGAAGGTAACAGAGTTTTTTTTGTAAGACATTTTGAAAGTGTGTTGTGATACAAAAACGTTTTAGAACTGTTGATTTCAGTTATTTTTGATGAAAATGTGTGGTTGGTGTTGAAATGCTTAAATAACATAGATATGTTCTGTAGAGTTTATTAGTAGCAGGGCCATATTATAACATTGTTGTACGTTGCTCAAAGGCTTAATGGTGATATGCAACGATTTTTTACCATATTGATTAAAAGTAGTTTCTAGCTGCTTTCTTTACTACAATATAAACCCATCTTTGTAACAAATTTTGATAAATTATGCCGTAAAATGTTAAAAAGTACACATTTATTGGTCTTTTTGGTATAGTTATTTTTCGACTATTTCCGTCATGTGTGACGTCATGCCAGGATACGCTTGTTTTGTTTGCGTTGTAATGCGTTATTGAGATTAGCTAAGAAGTTATTTATTTTACCAGTTTATGTTTTAAGAACCTATTTCTACGTCGTTATGCCTATATGTTTTGTAATGTCTCACTCAACACTCCAATAGCCTGTTCCCTTGTTTGTTTTCCTGGTATGACGTCATCACTTGCAAAAGTAAACAGATAATTGGATGTGCACGTTCTGGTGCTTTTTCTAAAATTTCCTAATTTTTGGATGTTCCTTAATATTCAAATAGATTTGCTTATATTAAAGACATACTATGGGCAAGTTCTGCTGGTTATCATTAGGAGGGGCATCCCGCCATTCAAAATATTGCATCAGTCCTCAATGGAAGTGGTCCTCCTCTGCCTCCTCATCCATTTTAATGGCAATTTTTCAGGTAAATTTTTCTGAGTTAGCCAGTTATCCCTTGGTTTTCTTACTTCATTTGTTCTGGCGGAGAACTTTTATACCTTTGTGGAAGAGTGACGACGGATTTGCCCTTCGAACCGACAGTGTCAGTCACTCTACAGCTGGAAACTGTTAGTTAAATTGGGGTGTTTGTGTCTAACAGGTATTCCAAGTACCATCTGACTGTGCCGGCGTCATCAACCCACGCTGCAGCCTGGAGCCGAATCACTCGGATGGCGTCCAGTCCTTGTGTCTGAATGGCACGAGTCTATTCAGTGGCGGTCGAGACATGAGTATCATGAAGTGGGATCTTGCTGACCCTCCGCAGCTCAAACAGGTTTTTTATCGGCGTCATAGTCATTATCTGTCTCTGCACAAAAGGGCATGTTTTTAGGCAGTCAGCTTTTTTATCTGTTACTAAACACGTTTATGGATGATTTTTTTGTCAAATTATTGAAAATGGCATACATTCAGACTCAAAACAGTTGATTAAATTTTCGGGTTATCTAGAACCAACTTTGGGTGAAAGCTTTAATGTAATGTAAAATTTAATTCCAAATTAATACTTTAAATTTTAAAATTAAATTTGAAATTTAAAAAATTGTGTTGCATTACTGAATATGTATTGCAGTAGGGAAAGCCACTATAGTTATAATCTATATTTAATAATCCGTTGGTGAGATCGTCGGTGAGTTTGGCCAGGGGCATGGCTTACGTGGGTCATGTGGCGCTCTCAGTACGAGCGGCGGGTGGCAGCGACTGGGCGGCTGCCGGGCGGCGGCTGTTGCACGATTCTTTGCTGATCATTGATTGTGCAGACTGAATATAGTACCCACTATTGTTTAGCTATTCATAATTTTTAACCCACCCTCGAGAACTCCTACCCAGGGGTTTAGAAAAATAATATAGTTTAATTTTCAGGGCTGCGGCTTTGTGCTGGTAGGCATAAAAATGATGATGGTGGTGGGGTGGCGGTGGTTTGTTTGCAGTCGATAGCACGGGCGCACCGTGACTGGGTGTGTGGTCTGACATGCATTCATCATGGTCCTTGGTCGCTGCTGCTGAGCGTCTGCCGAGCCGGTGTCCTGCGAGCGTGGAACATGTCCAGCGGTGGACTGGTCGGGGAGCTCCAGGCTCACATGGCTTCTGTCAACTGCATTACGTCTAACGGCACAACTAGAACGACTTTCACCGGATCTGCGTTAGTACCTCCCACTGCGTCTTTGCAGCTGAGCACTTAGCATCGTACTGAAGAAACTGAATCTGACATGACAAAAGCAGACATCATAAGCTGTCCCAACACGATGGAGTTCCGTTTGCCGATAAGATAAAGTAAAGAGCATAGTATCACTGTTTACCATTGATAGCACTGAGTGACTGGCAGTGATAGTGTTTATGTTAATGTCAATGAAATGACACATATGTCGATGCACTTCTTACAAACGGGCGGCTCGGTAGTCTAATAGCACTGTGGTTAGGGCGTTGACTTAAAGGTCGGATTCTTATATAGCACAGCTTATGCGATCATCGCACCAGCTCACTTTACAATCTTGGAAATGGCAGTTGATTGGCAAGAGCCAATGGTGCTGCAGCGCAAACTGCGGCCATCCAATTGCACGTGTTAATGTAAAATTGGACCCGCGTCCTTCCTTCCCCACACATCACGCACACATCGCACACACCTACCAGTTCCCCTCCTCTTGCTGGACAAGCACACTGGACCGCTACATGGTCTCAGCACTGAGATTCAGAGTAGGCTGGACCTCTGCCCACAATAACGAACGAACGAACAGTGACTGATAACCATACAGCATGTTTATGTTGTCACTCAGGTTGTAGAAATAAGCCCTTCCGTTCCCATGCTGGGTGTCATAAAAGGTGGCCAAGTCTGGGTTTAACTTATGCATTTAGGTTTAATGATACGTGTCTGGTTCTGTTGTGTTCGGTTTAGTTTCTTCAGTACTGCTGTAAGTGTTTGACTACAGAGAACATCTTTGAAATGCCGTATTTTTATGTACAGTGAGATAAACCTAGACTCAGTCAACAGTCAGCTATCCTTCGTACACTGTGCATGGAACGTGACAAATGAGGCAATTTCTGCAGACCTTTTTGCAATAATTGAGAAAAAAAGCATAAGTAGGTCCCTTAGACTGCTCCCTTGACGTTTTAGTATGCTTCCATTGCTGTTTTTGAATATGTCGAAACACGGACGTGATTTAGTAATAATAATAATAATAATAATAATAATAATAATAATAATCTAGCTTGTATAGCGCCAGTATATCAAAGACTCTAGAGGCGCTGATGGACAGATTACGGTCGTGAGAACCGACTAGGCCTAATTACTGAATGAAAACTGAACTTTGGGACTGTTATGTTGACAAATATCATTCCACCACCGTAAGTTTCTGCCTGTTTGGGTTTCTCGTATTTTGCTATCATATGTTTGTCGATGTTGGCATTTTAGTGACCGAACAGTGAGAATTTGGAAAACAGTCAGTGACGATTGAATCAGATGCATCACCACACGCAGTTGATGTGTTTGGTGAGTGAACATATACTGTGTACAAATATACTGTTTCGTAGATGTGATAATTTATTTTTCTTTGTCTGTGTAAAACATCAGTTATAGGTTCTGTCCATTTGACTTGCAGCTTTCAAAGGTGTGAAACGATTTGTGTCAGAAATGGAACGTGATCTATACTGTTGACCCGTGACCCGACCCAGAAGTCTGACCTTGTCACACAGTGACCCGACCTTGTCGTCAAACTTTCTAAACATCAGTTTCTTAGCCAGGAGTCATTTAAAAGCATAATATACAACTTCCAGATGACGAAATAATCGCAGCATATAGAATATAAAGTGCTAACAAAATCAGAATTTCACTTTTAGATGGCCACCATAGAAGCTGTTGTTTACTGCAAAGAGTAGTGCAATAAATGTGCGTGTTAAAACTCAAAATCCAGGTCAAACTAATATTCTGACACAGTGATTTGTAACTTGACTTGACCTGACCCAGAAGAACCGGTTGACCTACTTCCAACTCTGGTTCACATGTTATCTGCACGAAGCAAGATCGTGCTGTTGTCTCAGTTTGTCTGCTTGTTTGTTTGTCATCAGGAATATTCAGAAAAGTAGTGGTTGAATATTCATACAGCATCATGTTTCTCACGCGTGGTGAAGTGCCATGTGGTCAACGTTAACATCTGCATTTCTTCTGCTTCCGATTATGTTAATTGTTTTGTGTAGATGTTGTTAGAAAACTACAGGGTAGTACAAAAAAAACACAGCAGTTGGCATCTATGAGTAACAAAGTGCCACTGTGTTGTTGTTCTCACCATTACTTTACCTAATGCTGACCAATTGTCAAAATTCCTTTGCCTTGAGTCTCTTAACAGTAAATTTGTAATCAAGTCGCCATAAAAGATCAAATCACACCTTAAACTTATCCCTACAGTGTCTTGAGAAATATTCGTTACCTTTTTCATGCACAGTTTCCAGTGATCCGGTTTTTGGTGCTGTTCGATAGTTGTCTTCAGTGTTGTTGTCGATATCGGTTGTAAATTTATATAATCACAAAGCCTGTAATATGCTGTGTACGCTGGTAGACTGAGAAAAGTTTGTAAATCACATCAGTCACTGTCAGAGGAACGTTTCTGATCTTGAAAACTGTCCATTAGCAAGTTTCAGCTACAGCGAAGGCCCAACGGCCAAATATTGAATGCCAATAACGTGGTACAAACAGCTGGTGGCAGTTGTCAGACTGAAAATGCTGCTTTAATGTTGTGCAAGCTGGTATTGTTACTTCCTCTGGTCTGCTTTATAGGCGTGAATAGCTATTGGAGAACAGCTGTATAGTTCACTCCCACGGCCAATCAATGGACATTTACCAGGATTACGTAGGTTGTTAATGAGCTGCTCGTTTGATGACCAAAATGGCTGATGGTAATGATTTGCCGCAGCAGTTTCTTACTTGATAGTAAGAATTGTAAATTGAGGAAAAGCTAGTTTGTAGAAATGAGTCATATCATACTTTTTGCACGAATCATGCAGTTTTTCAAATGTTGGTTTAATGTACAACTTTTTGTAACACGTTTGTAAGAAAATCGTCAGTTAATATCAATCATAGTTGCTACTGTACTTCGTTTTTTATGTAGAAGCGTAACTGATCATAAATTGTGTTCTATTTATGGTTAATTGAAGTGATTTGCAGTGTATTAAGCCATTCTCGTCAGTATCATACATCTATGATATGGAGACGAGTAATTCCATTCATTCTACCTCATCTTGCCCGCGTCCAGTCATCTTTTTGTCGATTCACTACGCTTACCCTCTAACCGTGGGTTAGTCCTATGCTGTGTCACTGGTGGATGGAAAGCCATCTGTTTCAAAAATACTTTCCACCTTCTGCAGCTGGTTTCCTATAGGACAGCCTTTATGGACTAGGACTAGACTTCTCTGGTTTTTGTTTTAGTTCTGTCATTGATTTTGCTGTTATGTTTTCTGTCAGAGATTAAGCTTTTCTGGCTAATGTTGTGCATTATTGCGTCGTATCAGCGGCACATTTTTAATGTTTTCAGTGCTAAGTATAGTCGTTGGCGTCCTTTCGTTTCCAGTGGACATTGTCTGCGTTGATGATGGTTTTGTAGTTGATAAGTGCATACTGTTCTGTGTAGTATTGTGTGCCACAATTGTGCACAGTTATATGCACATACGTATGAACATTTCTGATAGCTGAATGTTGGTTTGTGCGTAGGTTATGTGAGTTTTTTGCGTCTTTTACATGTTGTTACATCGTGTTAGGGTTTGGCTTCTTTTTTTCATTTTTTTGGTCATGGTAAGTTTGATTAATTGTCCGTATCAGTACAACTGATTGCACGAAAAGCCTCGTCTTTGACTGTGAAATGACCTGTTATGGGTGAAGTTGTACGCTTGCCCATACCTTATCCCTATACGAGGTTCTAGTCATTTTTCCAGTTTTATTGCATTTAACTTGCACGATGCTGTATTGAATTCAGAGACGTTGCTTTAACGCTTGAGTGTCAATGTTGGTAGATGGCTTTACGCGTTGTACGTTGAGCTTCTAGTCGATATATACCGGTAGTGACATTTTCGGTGGCGCATTTAGGGGTGGGGGCTTGCGCCGGCCCGCCATTTTCGCAAAAATTTCGAAAAATTATTAGTTAACAAAATTTGTAAACTGATATCTATAATTTATCTATGCTCTCACGCTGTGTTTGAATTTTTTAGTAATTTTATTGTGTACGTTTAACTTGTATGAATATGCAGTCTCAGTGTTGTATTATTTTTCTTTTGTTTGTTGAGTTCGTCTTTTGCATTGTGTTTTGTTTGTGTCTTGTGTGTTGTGTGACTTGAAGTAAGGCTATTTTAGCTTTTGGAATAATGGGGGTGGAGGGAGCAGGTCTGGTACCGTGGATGGGAGGTCCCCCGGATGCTTCTTTTGTGTTTTACCTAAAAGAAGCATTCCAAAGACAGTCCAACATGGAAATGATATTATACAACAAGAGTCGTTAGGCACTGATACGTTATAGGAACTGAAGGACAGCAATTACACACGATATCACATTGAACTGATAAATAGGTCTTGTGGTGGTTGGTTAGTTTTCACCCTGTTGTAGGCGCTTGCGTACTAACCTAAATGAGCCTACCCTATTCTTTCCCATTTTGGTCGTTGAAGCAAAAGGCAACAAGATCGGGAGGTTACTGGCGGAAATAAATCTCTACCCAAGACCTTGTCTCCGATATAGCCTATTTTTGTGCTGAAAGGGGACGTTAATCTCCCAACCAACTAACCAACCAACCTTTTGGAATAATAAATTTACTACATTCGTTAAGTCCCGTCCGGTGGTCTGATGTGAGTGAACAACGATTATTGAATTTTAGAAGGGGTGTGTGGATCCCCTTTATCATGTTCTAAATACACCACTGAACGTTTTTGATGTTCTTGTTTTTTTTCTTTGCGCTGTTTTATTGCAGTCATTTCTAGTAAATTATTTTTACGTGCTTAAAGTATACAGTTTTCAATATACAGTATCTGTCACATCCACCTGCGTTCGTCACGTCTTAGTGAGTTTTGGCTACAAAACTATGGCAAACTAACGACGTTACATGTTTTTTTGTGAAATGTGTTTGTATTAATGATTGATGGTCAGCTTTTTCAGTGCAGTTTTGTGTGTTAATTGTGACGATCATTAAAGACTGACAAGTGATTTTATCAAATTTGCAGTTGTAAACGAAAATTAACGGCTACTTTTAGGCCAAAACCGAAAGTGCCGTGTTTGATATTTTGGGTCGGAAATCGAAATTCGATCGGTCGGTGGGAGGGAATCCCAGCCCAGTGCGTCCACGACGCCCCTCCTGGACATTGACTAAAGCTGGGCTGCACATTAGGAATATAAAAATAGCAAATAAAATGTTTAAA
>Ga0209780_1000586_pt1 | contig 20249 bp, 6 predicted proteins | sample WorMetexBAHAMAS2_FD_187384 | JGI IMG/M metagenome (GOLD analysis project Ga0209780, IMG submission 187384) | Marine gutless worms symbiont microbial communities from Max Planck institute for Marine Microbiology, Germany - Inanidrilus exumae... | ecosystem: Host-associated > Annelida > Digestive...
GTTCAACCGCCTGAGTATGGTGCACCAACGTCACAGACGACAGACAGACGACAGACGGACGGCTCATAGCATATAGCAAACGTAACGTAATACGTTGACGTTTGCTAAAAAAAAGAGCGGTCGACTACGAAACCAAAACATGTGACAAGTCTCGTGTTCGTCCGGACCATTTCTGGGGTTTCTGGGCCATTTATGGTTTAAATTTGGTCATTCCCATTACTTTGGATATTGGCTTTTACAGTTTGTACTACCGTACAAGCCGTGTTGAGAAACCGTACTCGGACTAGCCGACGAGCCCATAATCACCTAAAATCATTGCAATGACGCATGTTCTACAGCACCTACACGTGGACCCAGCACGTAAACGTTATATTGTGCTGTTTTTCGAAGAATAGCCGTATAGCGGTAACCTACAAATGACTATTGATAAAAAATTACAAATGAAACAAGGCAATGGAGGATGGCAGATTTCGCCCCCTGTCTAGTGCTGATAATTGTCGCTATGCTATAGTGAGCTATAACAGCATAGTCTATTTCTAGGCATAAGCACTGCATGTGACCCATTATTTGAAAACATGACGTCATCCACAAAACCGGAAGTATATAACGTTTTGCATTGTAGCCAGAGAATGGTTCCGATCTAGGGCAACAAAAATATTGACATGTACTGAAAATTTCGTGAAGTTTGGACATGTGGTTGTTGAGAAATGCGATCGGACAAACAAACATACAAACAAACAAACAGACATAAGTAGAGACACGCGGATCGCAATACTTCGCACTCCTCCATGGGGCACAATTATAAAACACGTTAATCTGCTTTCATATAGTAAGGTGACCAAGAAATTCTCCAAAGGTGTGTGACAAAACTAGAGCGATGCGACCGACTGAACTGCTAAGCGGTGAAACATTTTAATGTCCAGCCGTTTCGATACATCACATGAATGCGAGGTACGGACGCACAGAATTGCCTTGCCATTTGCTGTCAATTTCCTGCGTTTTACTGCGCTTTGCGATAGCGCGCCGCCGTAAAAAGCAGGAAATTGGACGCGAAATACTGCCCGAAATACTACCTTTTTATAACGTTTGTCCATCTCGGAGCGATTTCTGGGTCGGCCATCGAGGCGACTCTTTTGAATGAGGTTTTACTGGCCGGTCGAATCTTACAGTCGGGCGGTGCGCTAATGCATGGGTCGCATCGGCGCATCGATGCTCGGCGCATTGCAATCACGGCGGAGACGCGAACGCAAAGTTCCCGCCGGCCCACTGCACTTTCCGCCGGCCGACTTGTCACGACCGACGTATACAGGTGAGCGATAATTGCTTTGTGTTGCATTTATTGATGAGCTTGACTTACGGGAGGTCTGTTGTCGTGAATCGCGTAATAGATCGGTCTTCGTGCAGCATATTATAAGTTAAAAAATAAAAGGTTTGTTGTTTTCGTGGCTGATTGCGATCGGCGTCACAATTTTCAACTAACATGTAGATCAAACTCAATAACCGACTGTAATTTCATTACGCGACGGCTGTTTAAAGACTCCTATTATTATAAACTGAATTAACTCATTTAACCATTTTGTATGTATTTTACTGTTATTGTCGAACTTACGTTTTTATACATTTTTATTCGTATTGTATTTACTTAGGCCTACTATTCATGCTTGTCATATACAGTTTGTTGCGGTATGTCTTATAAACTAATAAGTGAGCGTGATGACGACGACGATGACGACGATTTGAAATTTTAAAAATCCAATTCCAAGATGGCGGATGGCCGACATATTGAAAACCGTTAAATTGTCGTATCAGCATACTCAAATTTGGTAATAAAACTCCAAATATAAATAGGATGTAAAGACTGTATTTTTAAATACATAATCTTAACGGTGGCAGATAAAAAACCGCGAAAATCATATTGTTCATCATCACATTGGCATTTAGGCGATGTGATAGTGAGTAATATCACATTTTTATGATTTTGCGATTTTTGATCTGCCGCCGTTAGCATTGCGTATAAACTGCAGTTTTAAAAATATTCGGTTTTAAGCCGCCGCCATAACCATGAACTTGCACAGTGTTGTCCGTTGTGCAAATTATCGTCATCGTGTGTTTGCTGATGTTCACAGAATGTCGTTTAGGCTGCAATAACTGTGCAATGTTTTACCTACTCCGTCCAACTCAATTCAGTTCGTTTTGACAGCTTGTGCGAGAAGAAGCGCTAGTGCTTCTGAAGTGTTATCACGCAGTTGTGAGCGATTTTTTGCACTATTTTACGAGCAATAATAAAATTGTCGCTTGAATTCAGCTGAAGACGCAGGAATAACTAAATTCGCCTGTGTTGCTTTCGTCAACAATGGACAGCATTTAAGTAAGTAAAAATTACGAGCAATAACTATAACTGATATTTAGTTAGTAAACCACAGTAAAGTAGATAATCAGAATCTGTATATACCTTTGGACAACGTGACTCTTATTTCCCCAACGGTTTATTCTCTACATAAAGTATTGCGATAAATGCGTGTGTTATAACTCAAAAAGTGGTTCAAAATACAAATCTGACAAACTGACCTTTCACCCGAGCAGACCGGTTAATATTGTTGACACGGTTCCAACTCGGGCATTTGCATTAAGCAACGTAAGAATAAGAGTCGGCAATACCGAGGTTGCATACAGTCTGCTTGCAGACTGATATACGGCCTCTAAGTAGTCGAAAGTGGACAGAATTTCAGTGTCTTCATAAGAACAACGCTGTATGGCGCAAGCCGCAGATATTATGACTTTTTGCATCAAATTAGACACTGTACTCGTATTAACGCGAGGCCGGAAATACGTGTCGCGGACGATTGACGGCATAGAGTAGCCAAGCAGATGATAATATACGGCGGAAGTGATTACTGATGAATGCTGATGTTCAACAAGGCGAGGGATTATTAGTTGAATTTATTAGAAGAACAAACGATCGGTCTTCGCCGCGGTGATTGAGATCTACAGATGGACTGAGATGGTTGCGGACTCGCCAGCAGCAGCAACAACAGCAGCCTGACTACCATCGGATAGTCTTTAATCATCGTCTAGTTGATTCACACTGCGGGGCTACATTGCTTTAGCCAACGGCTTCAGATAGAGACGCGTCAACATACCGGGTATATCAGCCGCGTCTTGACAGCGCCATTAATTTCGCATAGGTTATTTTTTATTGCTGTTAATAATGCTACTGTTATGATTGTCGTTATCATCATCATCGTCGTCGTCACGATCGCCTTCGTCGAAAGTCATATACCCACGCTGACGGCAGTCGCGGGGTAGGGTTTTCTCCGGCGTTTGTCTGTCTGTCTGTATAATGTTTATCAATACGATATCTCAAAAACCTCTGTAGCTATGATCACCAAACTTAACACAGAAACGTTCCACGATGAGTCCTGAAAATCCACTAATTTTTGGGGCCAAATGGTCAAATGTCAAGGTCACGAGGCACAAAAACAGTGCAGGCATGTTTGTGCACACTTGTGAGTACTGGTTTCTTTTAGTTAAACATGGTAATCTTTATTCATCAGAATAAAATCAACCGGTAGCAGACAAAACAGAAAACTTAACTAACTTCATTATGTATAAATTGATTAACTGTAAGAATTAGCATTAATAACTATTAGTATAATCCAAAGCAATACAGCATACTGTTTCAATTAATAAATTTCGCTTCGAATTTCGCTTTTTTATAAGCAGTCATATCAGTTGGTAACAGGAGATTAAAATATGATCTACATTTGTTTATAACAGCAATGTTCGCCGACTTAGACAGCTTCATTAGGAATCGTGTTACAGCAAAGTCGGGAGACTTAACATAAACTTTGGGTGACGAACAGCATTATAACCCATAAAGTAACACTGGTATACATTTACTTTTCACTAACTCTAGGGTTACCTCTTTCGATGCTAATCTATTTACTTTCCCAAGAATGGCACTGATCGATCGATAGAAAGAGCGTTTAATAGGCCTATATGCAGATATTCGGAAGCATTCTGTCAGTCTGACTTCATTGAACGATAAGGCAATGATGTGGGTAATGCTAACGATTTCGTGTTTGTTTTGAATTGGCAAACTACGTCTGCTAATTGCCGATTTTGATCATAAACTACACTGTGTTCCAATTGAAATGAAGCCAAAATTCATATCTGTATAAATACAACGTCACCCAACAGAAACATAAAAATATTATACCTTTTTAACTGCACTAATTGCAATTTATTTAACGTGAACTGTAAAAGAAACAAAATATATAGCCTAATTGCCGAGGCACAGAAGTTTAAAAAGTTGAACTTGAAAACGTCAGTTTCCAACATGTGAACGCCCACAGAAAAGGAGACCCCTTTAGTGAAAGCCTGCGTGCATATCTGTCAAATCAGCAATTGAAACCCTATCTCTATAGAAAACCTTCCGCTCTTGCTATACCACGGTTGGCAATCTCAGCAATTGCTGGATTCTTGCTGAAGCTATTTAAGATTACGCTAGTGAAATTCTTTGAGACACGGTGTAGGCCTACGTGTAGTGCACAGTTAGTTACTCGATGACATTATTCGCGCTGACTCAGTGTATACGGTTTACAACTAGAATAAGCCAGCACTCACAAGATCGCAATAATCCACGCCGGCACTGTTTGTTGTGCCTCGTGACCTTGATCTGACGTTTTGACCCCCAAAATAAATTGGTTTCCGGCACTCATCGTGAAACATGTCTGTGTCAAGTTCGATGATCCTAGCTGCATCGGTTTTTGAAATATCGTTTGAAAAACACACAGATAAACACGCAGCGAAGCTGAAAACCGTACCCACGCCACCGCCGTCAAAGACTGCGGGCTGTGAGTTATAGCGTGGCAAACATAATAACTGATTTCGAGGCAAACAAACCGTACACAGCGGCTTAAAATTAATAATATAAGCAAGCACATTCAGACATTTTGTACGCACGGCGGCAAATCACAGAACTAGAAGAATGCCGCGGGCACTGCATGATGGTGTTCATCACCGACGCTGTCCGAACAAGATGCGTTTTTAGCTTCCGTGCGGATACGTTTAGCGATATGCTGTTGTTATGCGGAGCGGAATGTCTCGTAAAAGCCAAATTCCGCTGTCCACGAGTTACGGCTTGTCGAAATATAAACCAACGGACAATCTAACTGCCAAGCGCAGCTGGAATCAAATTTTATGACATGCAGTCAGCCGTGGTTGAGTGACGGAGAGGTTGATGAAGGTGCCGAGCTAAATCAGCTGCGTCTTATCGGGGTTCAGCTTCGGTCTGTTCACTGTCATCAACCGTTCATGTGTGCTATACATCTGCGCCTTCAACCATGCTACTGCTTCTATCGCGCCTTGGTTGTGCAGCAGCTGCAGCTCATGTGATACGACAAGAAGCTCAGCTATCGCAGAGGGACCGCGCGACTCGCTGTTAGAAAATTCGTGCTATGTTTTACGAGGTACGGGAGCTAGAAAGGTTTCAAACAGCAAAGTGACCTTCAAGGTCATTCAAGGGCACTGGTAATGGTGCCACTCGATAGTCCACGTACGATTTCCTATTATACTTCCATTGCAACCATGTCTCAATCTTGCACCGTTTCCGAAATATTATCACTTATTTACCCAGAACTTAACGAGGTCACGTAACCCTGAACACATCCTTTTCGGCGGTAATCTATCATTTCTGCATTAGTACATCTATGTATCAATCAGCACACGACATTTGAAATACCTAGTTTTACCGACTCCGAAGATATGATTGGGGGCAAATTTTAAGAAAACGTGTCATATGACCCTGACCACGCCCGTTAAGGGGTAGTCTGCAAGCCCAAGGCTAGCATTTGATATATTCTACTTGCATATAAAATTTGGCAACTCTCGCTTCAGCCGGTTGGAATATATGATTGCGGGCATCGAAATTGAAAATGTGACCTTGACCATGTTCCTTTTAGTGGTGGTTTGTCATCCATAGGCTGAGATTTGATACATTCTACCTATGTGCAACATTTGACGATTCTAGCATAAACCGTTCCAGAGATATCATTGGGGAGTTAAAGTGGGTCATGCGACCCTGACCGCGCCCTTTAAGGGTCATTTGTCATCAGTATGCTGGGACTTGACATAGCCTACCGTGTATAAAATTTGACAACTGTAGCTTAAGCCGTTCCAGAGATGTTTGGTGTCCACCAAAATTTAGACGGTTCACGTGACCTGACCACGCCCCTTTCATGGATGATTTGTCATCGATGGGCTAGCACTTGCTACGACCAACCTATCTACCAAATTTGAACTCTATCTCCACCCACTACTAAGATATAAAAAGCGATACAAAATATAGAATATGAAGTGGTTTGGGGTAGTTAAAGGTCATTCAATGTCACTTAAAATAGCACCATACGATAGAGCGCATACGAGTTCTGTTAGCGTTACATAGTAACTATGTCCCTGCCATGCACCGTTTTCGAGATATAGCGAGATATTGGTCGACAATCGCCGATTTGAACCTACCCCACCTCTATTTGTGGCCCCAGTTGGGGGTGACCCCGTTGAAGATCTTTGGCGTCAGAAAACTAGAATTCCGGGGCTATCATCTAACTTTATTTGTGTGATCCTACGTTTAGCCATTTTGATACAGTGCCGGCTTGTAACGACGGACGGACGGACGGACAGACACACGACGACTTTATATACTGTGCTAGCATAGCGTTGCGCGGTAAAATCCGTACAAATAGTTCGGCTGTTGCAGAGGGACCGCGCGACGAGCTATATCAGTTGAAATCTTGTAAGTAAAATAAAGTAAACGTCGATTTGTATAGCGCATCGTCGTAACCAGCTCTAATGCGCTCAGGAATGGCACATCAGCATAAGGTCACACAGTTTTACCTACCACCCACACGTTTATCCACGAATGAAATGAACCGTCCTGCCTTTATTCTGTAAGCATTCACCAGATGGCGCCACCCGAGCGAGGTAGCGCACATCCGATCACAGCTCACTACTCATTTATCGACATCGAAAGGATGAAAGGCTGAGTTGGGTTAGTTGGCTGACGTTGTAGCGGACGGTTTACCCACATACCTGGTCACCCATCAGCTGCAGGTCAAGCGTAGAACAGAAAAAGTTCGCCGGTCACAGACCGACGTTCTATCACTGTGCCACGCAACTAACACGAAAGTCACATTTGAAAAAGCTAGCAATAGGCGACGAATGACCTTGAAAGTTGCTCAAGGTCCATGGAAGTGGCGCTATTCGATAGACCATATATCACTTCCTATTAGTGGTCTGTAGTAACGTCTTTGCTTTGCACCGTTTTCGAGATATCACCACCTTTACAGTGCACGTGAAGGCCTCTGACCTCCCATAGTCCTTCAATGCAGTTTCGACACAACTGTTGAAATTTTAGGCCACATAATACGCTTTTCGATTCATGTGTAAGCATATCGTAGTTAATACATGCGATATTTCCCAAGGTATGGGAGTTGAAAGGAATGAATTCAAACAGCTAAAGTGAGCTTTAAGGTCACTCATGGTTATGGTATTGGTACCGTTCGATAAGTCACATACGATTAACTACGCTGTGGTGGTGCAGCATTGTTTATGTGATGATATCTTTAGCTTATTTGATAAAACATCGGCTTGTGACGTACAGACGGACAGACAGACGGTCAGTCACACCGTGATGGTGTATACCGCGCTAGAACAGCGTCACGCTGTAAAAGCCAGTCTATTATATATAGGTATTGTATTGTAGCTTACTAGCACATTCACCACTTTCTAAAACGGATAAAGGTAGGCTACTAGGCCTACAAAACCACAAAAAGAAAATGGCAAAATTAGATTTTGAACTGATTATACATGCATATGCTCAACTCGTCGACATTTGTTACATAATCAGCAACCAACTTATCTTCCTTTTGTCAAGAATTTAAAAATGTGTAAATAGTTTGCATTTTTAGTTTAACTTTACGAGGTTACATTTTGCAAGTGTACACTGTAGTCCAAAAACATTCTTCATTTTCGGAATAACTCAGTCATAACTGAACCGATTTTAACAACTTTAGTACACAGAATACCACAGTGTTTGACACAACAGGTTATGTAATCTCTTTACCTTGTGAAATTCAAAACTCGTTTACCCGATCAAAGTTACCATAAACTGAAATAGAGGCCCTGGCTACAGCCACACTACAGTGACTAACGCCACATATCGGTAAATAAATAGTGCACAGACGTTCAGAAATTACACACTTATGCTAAACATTTAATGTGGTTTAAATTGTTATACTCATATTCGGCCAAATAGTGATAAATTGTATTTGGTACGGACCATAAGATATGATAAAATACGATATGATATGATACAGTATATTTACGTGCGCTCAAAAGCTGACGTGATGGCCAGCTTCATCTAGCGCAAGACACGAAAACGAAAAAATAAGGAAAAACAAAAACTAAAAACAAAAACATACACGCTAAAAACAAAAATCATACACACTAATCCTCCATGACGCCCATACTAAAAAGATAAAAGAAGCGAACAGTAGCGAAAAGGAGATGAAAAAGAGCGAAAATGAAAGAAAAAAGAGTGAAAAATAGTAAAAAGGAGTTTAAACAAGCGGAGGTACCGCGCGACGCCACATATTTTTTTGCGAAAGTGCGCGATAACGGGCGATACTCTCCAAAGGAGCAAGAAAGAGTGAAAAGAAGTGGAAAACGAAAGGGAGTTAAACTCAGCAAAAAGGAGTGGGTTAGGGTTACGGTTAAGGGGTTAACCCTAACCATAACCCAACTTCTTTTTGCCCTTTTTCGTTCCTTTTCGCTTTTTAGTACTACCCTTCTGTGACAGAGATGGTAACGCGGTTTAGTTGGACGGCATGATGAACACGAGTCTGTGCAACTGGACGACGGTGCCGGCCACTTGCGACGACGACGTCCGCTACCACTCGCTGCTCTATCGACTCGTCGGCACGCTGTTCGTCGGCCTCATCTTCGTCGTCGGTCTCACCGGCAACGCGCTGGTCGTGGCCGTCGTCGTCCGCGTCCCAGAGATGCGCTCGCCGACCAACTGGTACCTCATGTCGCTGGCGCTGGCCGACATCGTGCTGCTCGTCTCGGCTCCGCTGCCGACGCTCGTCGAGCACCACGTCGTCGTCGGCCAGTGGGTGTTCGGAGCCGGCGCCTGCTCGGTGACCGTGTTCGCGCAGTACCTCGGCGTCAACATGTCCTCGCTGTCGATGACCGCTTTCACGGTGGAACGATACGTGGCCATCTGTCACCCGTTCAAGGCGCGCCTCGCCGACGCCGCCGGTCGCGCGCGGCGGGTCACTCTCACCCTCTGGATCGCCGGCGTCGCGTAAGTCACTCTGTCTGTCTTTTTACCGTCGGAGTTAACCCATCTACATCCGCAGATGGTCTTTACCGATCAGTTTAGTGGTTCAGCTAGAACAACAATAACTAGAAAGCGGGGCAAAGCCCAACATGTAGCCCACCCGGCATGAGCAAACGCGACTGTGCATTTTTACTTACCTACAGACGGGCTATGATACTGCCACCTAACAAATGAGCTTTAAAAACCAGCGCACAGCGTATTTTAGCCTTCGTGGACTCACCACCCATGCAAATGCACCACAAATCTCTGGAGTTATCAGACCAAAGTTCACAAAATTTGTAGCCGTGGTAATTTTTTATCGACGATGTTGACGCAACAATACTCGTTGCGATCCGTCCACCCGTTGTGGAACAAGCGGGGCGATATTTAAAAAAGTAACAACGGTAAGACATAAGCCCGTTGGCGGCCTGGCGATGCCAGGCTGGCATAAATCAAACACCGCACTTCCAAATTTCACCAAATTCTCTGTACGTGTTACCTGTGACTCTGGCTCCACCTCTGATGACAGTGTAATACGTTATGTACTTCCGGTTTTGTGGATGAGTCGTGTTTTCACATGATGTGGCCAATGAGTCAAAACCAAGCACGGCCTTATGTTTGGACGAGTTTGCCAGATGGCGGCATCGTGGGCGAAGTTGCTGACAAGGTGCGTTCTGTCAAGTGTTAATAAACAAATATGAATGAATGATATGAATAAATGTCTACGATTGCAGGCTTGTTTTAAAATGTTTGAGTAATTTTTAGCGTTTGCTTATATTGAATCATCTCGTTTATTGCAGCGTGATGTCGGGTTTCGGTGCTGTAATTAATCGCATTACTCGAAAGCGGTTTTGTGTTGTTGCTAATTAATATGGTTATAATGTACCGTGACAACCGATATTGGGGAAATAACTTTTTTCCGAGCAAAACAAGTGAAACCACACGCAAGGGTAGATTTGCAGTTTGGGATAAATGAAGGGGCTTTACCAGGTCTAAAAGTGAGATGGTAACAGGTGGAATCAAGTAGATTGATGGATTCAGGATCAAGCGTCTTCCTCCTCATTAGGGGTGAGGTGGATGCTTCGGTAGTCTAGTGGTTAGGGAGCTGTACTTGCGACTCGACGGTCGTGAGTTTAATCCCCGGTCGCCTGACTGTCGGGCAGCAACCTTAGGCAAGTTGTTCACACCCACGTACCTACATGCAGGTCGCAGTGGTCTACATCCAGTGTGATGTAAAGCTTTGAGGAGGCAAGGGCTGCATACCATTACTGCATTGCCTAGGTCGACTCAGCCTTCCACCCTCCTCGGGACGGTAAAATGAGCATCAGCTTTCGGGCTGAATAATAATAATAACTGACGATGGTGATGTGGAGGGTAGCAGCTACCGGCGGACTCAGCCCAAGTCGGTTGGCTTGGTAACTCAGATGTCGCAGAGGGACCGCGCGACGCCACATAATTTGCGAAAATGCGCGACGACCCGGAGCGAAAGGAGCGAAAAGGAGTGAAAACGAGCGAAAGGAAGTCAAACGAAGCGTAAAGGAGTGGTTTGGGATTAGGGTTAGGGGAATTAACCCAACTCCTTTTGGCTCCTTTTCGCTGTTTAGTACGACCCCGTGTCGGTGGTGTAGATACTGTACGCCGTGGTTGATGCTGGCGACAACAGTGCCTCACCGTCTCTCGGACGGTGTCGAATGCACGTTCAGCATGTCTCGCGACAAGTACCTTGCCTACTACCTGGCCGATCTCGTCCTGTTCTACGCCACGCCGCTGCTCACCGCCATCGTCCTTTATGCCCTCATCGCCCGCAAGCTGCTCCGTCGAACGGGCCCGGTGGCCCACTGTCACTCGCGGCGTCCGACCGGCGACGGCGTGACGACGCCGGCAACGCGCGACGCAGCCGATGCCGCCGCTTCCTCCGCCAGCGATACCAGTTCCAACGTACAGGTAAGAAACGACGGGCGACGATCACGGGGTTCCAAGTGACGCAAAGGGCTGGGTTTGACTTGACTGAGTGACCAGGTAACTTAGTACTTAGGAATTTAACTGATACATGTCGTTTGCGTTTGCGACTTTATGTGAACTAGTAGGCCTATAACTTGGTTTCTCGGTTTCTTGAACATGTTCAACCACCGCCCTCACTCTTCAAGTAAGTAATTATAACCATTGTTAATGTTATTGCACTCCATTGGATTCTCATTCGTCTTTTAGACAAAGACAATCTGAGATTATTACCCACGCCAATGGTAGTCGCCGGGATGGGTTTTATTACTTTTCAGCGACGTTTGTTTGTCTGTTTTTCCGCACCATATCTCAAAAACCGCTGCAGCTACATCACCAACCTTGGCACAAAAATGTTCCAGTGTAAAGCATGCGATAAATAAATTTTTACGTAGATATTGGAGCTGTAGTTCAGGTAAGGTGAGTCCGTGACCATGGAAACGGAGGTTGTAGCCAGTTTGTTTGGGCGGAGGAAGGAGTTGACAGAATATGCTGAGGATTGTGTAGCGTGGCTCTGAAAAGTTTCGTTATTTTCCAGTAATTCTTCAAAGGAGGGAAAATTTACGGAAGTTGGCCAAAACGGCGATCCTTGGAGATTATAGCTTTAAGTTTTGATGTATCTTCGGGTTTCATAAATCCTCTCCGTTCACAGTAAAGCATGAACGTGTACCGGTATACTGGAAATGGCTATTCAGATCCTCTGACATCAGTGAGACGAATGGTGTTGCGCGACTTATCAATGAGTGACGAAGCTGGAAAGTCGAATGCTTGCCGACAACAGATCTAACAAGCGTGTAAATCACTTAACGCAATTGCGCGTCTCATTTCTCAGCCCGTCAACACTCGCCACACTTCAACCTGCCTTCACTTATCCACTTATCCGTCCGATAATGTGTTGCGTAGGCCGACTTCAATTTATCGACGTTGGTCCAATTTGCATGTGATTTGTCGTCGGATGGGTGTGAGCGATACTTCAGCTGAGAAAAGTCACGAGAGGCTTTGGCTTCGCAAAGTAGATTCGTGTAGTATACTTATCCAGCTTTCTGCGAAACAGTATGCCTTTTAGGCCGCATTGCTACAGATGTTGCACGTAGCGTGGTCTGCGTGTGTTGGTCACGTTCGTGAGCTCTGCACGTCTCCACAATGACCTATTTGGTGTCGGGTGGGACGTAAAACCTTAATCAATCAGTCACTCGTGAGCCCTGCAAAAACGGCTGCGCCGATCGAGATGCCGTTTGTGGGGTGACCCTGGTGGGTCCAAAGAATCATGTATTAGATGGGTTCGAGATCCCACGAGAAGGGGCAATTTTGGGGCCGGCCTATTGAAAAGCACTGGGAGTCAGTGATGCGGCGCTTTACGCAGCAAAAATCAATACCGGCATCAGCGAGACTGCGGCAGCCTGCTGCAATGCTCCAGACTGGTGTGTGTCACATTGCGTTGTCCCCGTGGAATATCTGCTTTCTGCGATACGGCTTTTCGTCAGACTTCTTTGTCCATTTGTTTACTATTAATATACGATCTACAGCACTTGTCAGTTCCTTGATGATTATAGTAGCCACTAGCCGATCTGACGCCACCAATACATTCTTTCATACTATTCTGATTGTATGATGGAAATTGCACGTAACACCTTCTACACTATGACTCCGAAGTGAAACGAGTGTATATCTTTAATTGTAATTCACCAATAAAGGTATGTGAAAGGTAATGATAAAACGGACATAACTAGTGAAATTATTGCTATAGAACTAGTCGTTAGTTTGAGCATTAATAATATGTTGTCGTTAGTGAAAAAATGCCCAAAGAGAGTTGTTGCATAACAGGACTTATTTTCTTGATAAACTCCAAGTCGAAGAAGAAGAAGGCAGGACATTTTATATAGCGCCTTCTCTGTGACAACTCACATCTTAAGCGCTTAGGTATGGCACGTGTTAACGACGGATTACACAGTTTAATCTGCCACCCACACGTTTATCTACGAATGGAATGAGCCTTTACTCCTTAGCCGTAGTGCATCACCGCACTTTGGCCGATACTCATTTCTCGTCCCACAGAGGGTAGGAGGCTGAGTTGGCCTGGGTGGCTGGTTACATACTGAGGTGGTATGCCCGCCCAAAAACGGTCACCCATTCCAGTACCAACTGAACGATAGTGCTGCTGCCGAAGATGGAACTCACGACCATTGAGTCTCAGGTCCGACGCCCTAAGCACTAGACTACCCGGATGCCCCAACAGAAAATTTTTGACAATACTTCGTTGGCTAGTATCTGCCGCGGTCAATAATTTATTATTTATTTATTTGCTGATAAACGCAAAAAAATCAACTTTTTAGATTTTTTGCTGTTTTAGTTGTATGATGTAGGTACAATCGTCCTTTCAGACTGTTTTAAACTGTTTTTTTCGTAATAATACATGTTAACAGCGACACGTACGGGATAATGAATTAAAAACCGCAACAATCATAAAGTATAATATTACTCGGCAGCACGATGGCATTTCGGCGATCGTTTTTAACTGGCGTGTACCACACTCGATAATGAGTTCTTTAACTTACCATAAACGGCTGTTTTTATATGGATAACAGTGTTCGTTCTGCTTCAGTAAGCATATAGGCTAATGTTTTAGCGCGGGAGCACGCGTTGGACGTAATTGCACTGTTTACGAACCGCGATCGCAATTCAGAATAACGAAGAGACAATTTGCCCTGTCACGGATCTTCTTTGGCTCGGCGGCTTGCTCGAGTAGCTGATACAGACAACTGTTGTGGATGTGCTGGTGACTGGCAGGTCGTCAAGATGCTGGTGGTCGTCGTGGCGTCGTTCGCCACCCTCTGGCTGCCGTACCGAGCATACGTCGTCTACAACTCTTTCGCTCGACAGCCCTACCACAGCCACTGGTTCCTGCTGTGTTGCCGTCTGGCCGTCTACGCAAACAGCGCGGTCAATCCTCTTCTCTACAATGCCATGTCGACCAAATTCCGGCTTGCTTTTACCAGTCTGCTCTGCCGCCCTCGTGGTAATAGTTCGCTTTCTTAGGTCAGGTGTACTCGGTGCTTTTTAGTTACCAACCACTTCAGTGGTTCAGGTAGAACAATCGGTCGACTGTGTGTGTGTGTGTGTGTGTGTCATGACAGTACTTTGAATGAAATGACTATTGACATATTTGGCATGATGGTTCATCTTGGTACTGCTTAAGTCAGATTCTATTTTAAGGTCACAGGTCAGAGTTCAGTCACAGGAGGAAAATGTTTCTTTTTCGGCTATGGATGCACTTTACGAGGTAAATCGCCAGAGGGCAGCACCAAACGTCCATACATCACATTACGCAATTAAAAGCGCATAATTACTGTAGTTGTCGAGTGCTTTGTGCTAAAGTGGTCGGTTTGACCTCCAGCGAGAGTTACTGCATTGCATTCGGTCAGACTAAGTCGTCGAAGGCCTGTGAACCTATTTTCAAGACTGATTCATCTACCACACTACGACGTCAAAGGAAATGGCGCAACTAGTTATTAGTGACATTTGCGTTGCCATGCTAATAAGAAGTGGCTACCGACAGTGAATGGTCTGGAGGTCGAGTTTCGGACTCGTAACTGAGCGGTTGAGGGTTCAGTGGTCACCCGATACACTACAAGCCGCCTTAAGCAATACGGTTTGTCCAGGTCAACCCAGTCTCCTATTCTACTACGAACAGAAATAGCAACGTGCAGTCGGAGACGGATGACTTCGCCCCCGCTGCCGCCACCTGGCGAACTGGACGAAACATACGCGTTGTCTTTGATTCTGGCTTATTCCCTTCATTATATTGAACCTCACGTCATCCGCGAAACCGGAAGTACATAACTTATCGCATTGTCGCATTGTCGTTAGAAGAGGACCGAGCCATGGTCACAGGTAACATGTATAGACAAAAGCTCAGCAAATGCTGAGGGCGACCGGGTCCAATTACAGTGAATTCAGAGGACACAATAAGTTGGGCTACTTTTAGCATAGTCTGCGGAAACCGTTCGACGGGAATTTCGACGCAGGCCTTAGAGCCAGGTGTGCCGCGTCCGAGTGGTAGTATAGGCGATCGGGTATCTATTGCACCTTCGGTATTATACCCAGTCGCCAAAAATTCAGTGAAATTTGGATGAGGTTTATGACATATAGCGCACGGCAGACAGACAAACAGACAAACAAATAAGCACACAAGACATGCTACCTACCGGGGACGAAGTAATTAGTAGTATATTTCGTATGAGAACTGTCGATAACACTGGGAACATTTTTCTGTAGACATTTTCTGTAATAAGCTCTCTCACAGGGTCCGGGGAGCTCCTCCGCCAAGTGTTTTATGTGTTTAATACTCTATCAAACCGTCATTCCTGAAAATCTTGTATAGTATGCGAAAGAAAGCTAAATACATGGGAGATATCCCTATGACTAGATATCCCTATGACTAGACCGACCGCGTAACTGTGTTACCACGCCAATACGCTCTGGACATTGACCTTTGACTTTGACCTTGACCTATGGCTTTGACTTTCAATCTCAGGCGAGCTATGGTTATCACTCACGCACGCACAGCCTCTGTTACTGGACACGAGTCATAAAAGTTAATTAATGAACCGGACCTTTGATGGTTGTAGCACGCATATCCGGCAGCACGAACGACACATATTCCAGTGGACCTTACGATACGATACGATACGATACGGTGGATTAACGTGCGCTCAAAAGCTGACGAGATGGCCAGAAACAGAAACGAAAAAATAAGGGAAAAAATAAAAAGTACATCGAGTAGCTCAAAACCTTATATTCAAAGGTCAGTCTGTTCCAAATATACAGTAGAGCGAAAACAAACGGACAGACAGACAGACGGACGGGCGCTGTCGATTTTTTTACCGCCCGGCTAACGCGATCGGTAATTAGATAACACATTCGGCGACGCATCCTTTAGCCTCATACGGGGTTGACGCCGGTGTTCACGGTGAAGGCCTACTGCCACCGAGTGGGACGATGCGGTGGTATGTCCTCAAGGCTCATGCTGCACCGTAGGTCCAGATGTTGGCCATTGGCCAATATGGCACCAGTGCACCGCTAGATCATTCTAATCAGTACTACTTCCAAAAGTTCTAAGACTATGAATCCATGTTTATGTGTTTACTTTTCACATGCTTTTATCTGCATATGCGATTGACATGCTTTTTGATAAAAGGCCACTTAGTTACCTACTTACATATTTACTGGCCTTCGGTCAGTCGACTCCGCCTGTTGCTTCACCTCACTTTTAGACCCGACGACTCCTCTGATCATAGACGTGTAGATATAATGCTATTATCTAGGACTCCATGCTCTGATGCTGGCCACGATCCACGAAAGCAGCGCCGTGCTGATTAATTATCAGGACCTTTAATGCTCTATCACGCATATCCGGCAGCACGAACAACATACTTCAGTGCACGTTGTCGTCAGACACATTTCTACCAACGCCAGTCTGTGTGATAGCTATTATCGGTCCATGGCCCTAAGCAAAATTTTCAAACGTGATCGTGTCTTAATCTGTCCATTCACTATGGTTATTGAGGCGTGGGTTGTATGGTACAGGAAGGGTGTCAGGTCATCGAGTCATCGTCGGTGCCACGCCAGCAACATCTCTTGTTGCTTTGCAGCCTGCAGGCGTCAGATACGTCTGTCATGGAGCCATTGAACTCGATCGTGTTGGTCACGTGGTCAAGAAGTCGTCGCTGGTGACCGTCGACTGCGCATAGAAACCAACTTCAGCAGTCACCATTATGTGTACATCGTTTAGTCGTTTATCCCAACATCAGCGTCGTGGTTATGCGCGTTGACATCGCCGGTCATAGTCGGAAATATGACGAGGCAAAACAGCCGAAAACAAGATCCGGTCGGAGGCGGCAGACTTCGCCCCCGGTGCCGCCACTTGGCGAAGTAGACAAAACACGCGTCGCCTTTATTCTGGCCTGTTCGCTTCATTAAGTGAAAACATGACGTCATCCACAAAACCGGAAGTGTACACAACGTATTGCACTGCCATCTGAGGAAGACCGAGCCACGGCCATAGGTAACAATATCATGTAGAGAATATTTAGTGAAGCATGCACGTGTGGTTTTTGAGATATACAAGCGGGCATGCAAACAGACAGACAGAGATACGCAGATCGCAATACTTCGCACCCCTATCGGGTAAACAGACTACCGTAAATCCTCAAATAGAAGCCCCGGTTTCTATATGTTCATCTTCATTGTACTGAACTGACGGCAATGTTTCGCTTAATGGACACAATGCAGAAACATTTAGGACCGTTTTTGCCACCACAAATTACTCTACATGTTCAGCATGATTGAGTAATTTCTAAGGGCCGGTTTTGCCATCGCAAGTTTATCTCCCATTAACGTTAATGGGAGATTAATTTGCGATGGAAAAACCGGCCCTTAGAAATTACTTACTCATGCTGAACATTTAATGTGGTTTAAATAATTGTTTATATCAGTTTCTGCTGTGATGCGCAATTATTGGGCGATTGTCAAGTATGCCTAATGTAACAGTAACTTAACGACAGTCAAAGCATGGCGTGTTTGTTTTTGATTTTGTTGCTTTGTAATTTTTTGTAATTTGTGTTCTATTCTATATTGTGTAATATGCATGCTACTACATGTATATAAGCTTACTTGTACTCGTATTCGACCAAATAGTGATAACCCCTATTTGGTACAGATCCAGGGCATATACACAAGCAAACCGCGTCCCGACGTGCATTCGAGACCCGGCTTTAGTTTGACGCTCAGCTTTTTGGGGATTCGCGGTAATTTTTCTGTTGACGAAGGCGCTGCAGCGTTCGCTACAAAAGGAATCGTTCAGTCGCCAATAACGTCATGCAGCAAAGGGGATCATTCAGTATTCCAGGCAAGAGCAAATAGTATTCTGAAAATTTCTGGGCGCAGGCGATGCGGCCTATCGGCCGCGTAGGGGATGGTGGGATTGAACAGCACGGGCGAAGTCTGATATCTACGATTGCCTTATTTTGAAATATTTTCTATTGCAGAATTTGTTTTGTGAAATTCTGATTAAAGAAGGTCATTAAATTAGTAATTACTGTTGCTTGCAAAGGACGCTCTAAAATCTGTCGCATCGCCATCGCATCAGACGATGGTTTTGACCGATACTGCCAACTGTTGGACTATCGAATTTCTGCGCTATTGTCCAACCCAATGACTGAGACCTCTCTAATCTGCAGTCGCTTTCAGCAAGCATTATTGTTAATTCGGTATATTTTACAGGTTATTAACTTGTGATCTGTTCGTCATGAATACACATAGTCACACAAATAACACACAATAACTTACAACTGAAAACACCAAATTTTTATTTTATTTTTCTTTAATACTTAACAGAAAACTAGTCGACGAATACATACAAAACATCGAATACGTGATAAAAATAGCAAATAAATGTGAACCCTTTTGACAACCAATTGAACCAAATCTGCCGAACAACAACATTTCAGTTAGCCTATTTTTGCGCTATTTTTCAGTTAATACAAGTACAAACAGACACGCGGTTGAATACATGATGATTCTGAGTGGCCAGGTGTAACGCAGACAGAGATCATAGTGTACACTCGAAAACGATGGCTCAGGATGAAGCGCACCAAACTTTTTGGATCGCCATGTAGAAGAAATTTACAACCGAGATATTTGGCTGCTGTACACGTTATGTTAGCCGGCGGCGATGGAAACATGCGAGGTCGGGAGACGTGGATGGACAGATGACGCCGTGAGTTTGATGAAAGAACGACGCGGAGCAACTATGAAGCGAGCGTTTCGTACTGGCGCTACGCCGGGATTCTCCGCTCGCCGTCCGGCGGCATGGACTCCACCGACATGATGCTCGAGGACGTTCGACTGACGTCACACGACATTGCGGTCGCTGAACCGGGATTTCCCGGTTTCCCCGAAGACGAGACCGGGTCGTGACTGGGTACCCAAAATAAATGGACTCATCGTAAAACATTTATGCGTCGGTTTTTGAGATATCATGCGGAAAATCAAACACACGGACACAACAGTGGCGAAAACCCTATACTTCGCGACTGCCGTCGGCGTGGGTAAAGACGTTCGACAAAATGCGCACGCCGGGGCGGCGTCGACCTTTGCGGTAGTGCGACTCAAGTGCTGTAAACGAAGCCTATCGCTTGGTGTCGTCAACGCATTCGCACCGTTGACAACAACTCCGATGTAATGCAAAAAAACGAAAACAATCAAGTCGAGAGATTAGGGTAGAATTTTTGAGGAAAAAATGCACAACAATTTGGCTTCAGCGAACGTCAATCTCGTTCCATTACTAGCTCGATCCGTTCAGCCATTTCGCCGCAATCCAACAAAAGTAACTAAAATAATCATGAAACGCCGTAATCATTTAAGTGTAAACGGATCAAAGACGATACGGGGTTGATAAAAGCTGATTGAAACAAACGGGTTTTGAAAAGCTTTTGGAATGCATCCAGTTCAAATTTAGTTTAAAAGGGTCAAGCTCGTTTAAAGGCCACCGCAAGCTTCACATTCCGTTCCGCTACAACTCGACCAGCTCTACAAACGACACCAATATCGTTCGGATAATATCAGTAATTTTGGCCAAATTCGTGAAAGGACAGAACCTCCAATTTTCAGCCGACTGTGGTAACGGTTCTACGCGGGACAAAAAAATGACACGATGCAGTCGGAGATAACAGACTTTGCCCCGGTGCCGCCACCTGGCGAACTAAACCTAGCATACGCTTTTTATTCTGGCCCATTTCCTCCATAAGGGTCGGATCCACGGGAGGGGGTGATGAGGGCGACCGCCCCCCCCCCTAGACGGTTGCTGGCCAAA
>Ga0209780_1000587_pt1 | contig 20249 bp, 9 predicted proteins | sample WorMetexBAHAMAS2_FD_187384 | JGI IMG/M metagenome (GOLD analysis project Ga0209780, IMG submission 187384) | Marine gutless worms symbiont microbial communities from Max Planck institute for Marine Microbiology, Germany - Inanidrilus exumae... | ecosystem: Host-associated > Annelida > Digestive...
GTATATGTGCCGAACAAGCTATGCCGACTACTGCATGACGCTTCTTCTTCGCATGTTGTCACTGTATAAAACTGTTGCTGTGTGTCCGTCCACCTATCGCTGTCGCTGATCATCTGAGCTATGTTAAGCGACGTAAAACTTCAATAACTGTAACTGTAACCGTCCACCTATCGGCCGAATCGATTTGCGCATACATGGGTCACTTATTTCTCGAGAGCGGTCACAAAAAATAAAGTAAGTAGTCAAGGGAATCAGCACACTTGCATAAGAGCACCATTGTCGCAGAAAAGCCACAGTAGAACTGGACAGTGTTCGTCATTGCCAGAACAGACGCTTTTTGTGCAGTTTCTGCTTAAAAGTGTTCGGCGACAGACTGTTGTCGCGCAAGGCTGATCGCAAACTGTTCGGTCGATTTTGATTCTGCAAGCCGACAGCAAGTAAAACTCCACTTTGCATAATTAAAACCGATGATTCATCTACGGAATTTCATTTTATAGCCGACCGTAAAACGTTAAGTTGCACCGTCTGCGTGCCGTAGCGAAAATTCATACCAAATTGCTATACGATTTTCACCACTTATACGGAAAGGCAACGGCTGTTTACTGCCACAGCGAACGATAATCGCAAAATACAGCACAGTGCCCATAGTCCGAAACGCAAACGACACAGGAAAGATATTTGAAAAATTGCAGACTAACGTCAAGACGTTTGATGATCCTCTGTCGTGTGCTGTTACAGGTATAGGCCTATGCCTGTTTTGGTTGTTTCGCGGTAAATACACGACATAGTTGTTTCAGGAGGCCTGTGTCTTGTCGCAGGTAATTTTTTTAAATTTAATAGTCAAGGCCGATGCACATCCGCATTTTGCCCATTTATAAGTAATCGTCAGTTCCCAGAAACAGATGAAGTTTTAATCAGGGCTACCAAATTCATGACAATCCACCGTCGCTGAATTCCCAAGAATTTTGAAGATTTCCCAAAATTCCCATTTTTTCTGGATTTTGGTAGTTCAGGATTACGTAGAACTCCATGTTTTTCGAATTTACTTTTTACCGCGCGACGCTATGCTAGCGCGGTATATGCTGTCGTCCGTCCGTCCGTTACAAGCAGGTATAGCACTAAAACGGCTCGACAGGATCACGGAAACAACATGGTACATTAGCACAGGGACTCTATAGTTTTCTGACGAAAAAGATCTCAGCGAAATTCCAATGGAGTCACCCCAACGGGGGCTCCAGATTGAGGTTGGGTCGGCGAAAGTCGGCGATTTTCGACCTCTCGTTATATTTCAGAAACGGTGCAAGATAGGGACATAGTTAATTAGTTATTATGGAAGACTAATAGGAACTCGTATGCACTGTATCGAACGGTGGTATTTCTAGTGACCCTGACACCCTCGGATGACAAACCATTCTTGAAAGGGACGTGGTCAGGTCACATGACCAATTTAAATCTGGGGGCCCAATGATATCTCCGGAACGGCTGAAGCTAGAGTCGTTAAATTTCGTGTACGGGTAGAATATGTCAAGTGTTAGCCTTGGGATGACAAACTACCTCCTAATGGGTGTGGTCAGGGTCACGTATGCAATTTTTTTAAATTGTTGGCCCCAGCAATATCTTTGAAGTCGAAATTTCGTGTGCTGAGTGGTACTGAGTAGTGCTAGTGCATGCGTGATAGATTACACCCCAACGGGATGTGTTCAGGGTCACGTGACCTCTTTAAATTTTGGGAAATAAGTGATAATATCTCGGAAACGATGCAAGACAGAGACATAAGCTTATTTGCAATGGAAGACTAATTGGAAATCGTATGTGGCCTATCGAATGGCACCGTTGCCAAATTGTCAATGTCCTTGAATGACCTTAAATATCGCTTTTGCTGTCTGAAACCTTTCTAAATCCCATATCTCGGGAAGTGTGATATGTATTATTTACGATATTTGTACACATGAATCAGAAAGTACACGTGCTCAGCTGTCTTTTCAAAAATGAAGGACTTCTCAAGGTCACACGCAGTCACTTACAGTTCTATGTATGGTAGTACCGGTATCTCAGAAACGGTGCAAGATGGAGTCATTCACCTTCTGCAAGCCTTGCCAAATGTGTTTTTTTCGTACAGTGAATGTTGGGCAGCAGTTTACAAGATTTCAACTGACGTAGTGCGTCGCGCGGTCCCTCTGCGGTAGCTGAGCTTCTTGTCAGGTAACAGCACTGAACGTGAGCATGAACAGTAGGCCTTTATTTGTTACTACAGACGAGAATATTACTCTGTTAAGCCCGCGACACGTGTCGCGGCCTCGTGGCAGTAGAACATTATTATGAATAACTATTGTATGTATTAGGAGCCGGAAGTGACGTCGTCTTAGACTTTGCAGTAGTGTTTTCGTGGCTACGCAGCAATAAATTACATTCCAATATTCACACTAAACACACAGGTAAAAGCTGACAATTTAATAATCGGTTCCAGTGCCGATCGGTCCGCGGCCGACGAAGTTTACAAACGTCGATCGAAGCGGTGATCGAAGACATCGGAGTGCTGCGTCAAGGCGGAACTCGGCAGCGCTGCAGAGATGGTGGGTCGGGCAGACACAACATCGACGTGGTCGACGTGACACAACGCAGCCGCCGACGCATCGGCATCGCCGTGCACGGATCGCCAAGCACGAAAGATAAATATCGGTGATAAAATTCCTCGCGTGCTGAGCCGCAAAGCCGGGTCAAGAGACGTGGTGGCGCACTAAGTCTGGTCGCCCGACCCTGCATGCCATGCCCCGCGATCAATATACGCTCTCTCTCCCGCACCAGTCCGGTCGCCAGCGATCCTTCGTCGTTTATATCGGCGTTGCATTTTCTCTTCGCTGCCGCAGCCGACTACGTCGAAGCCACGGACAGCGAGCGTGCCCACGCAAAACGCCCACATATCGGTAACCGAATGTCGATGTTAACGGCATCTCGTACGTCGTGAAAGGCCATAAAACCGTTTACCGGTCCCTGATCGGCTATCGCCTGCCCACAGCTAAAGTAGGGAGTTCGCCACGGTGTCGGGACTTAACGGGCCGACAGCGAAACTGCTTCGGTTAACCTGCCAGAAAGGCTGATGCTGGGACATGACAACAGCTCGAGTGGACCATGTACGCTTATGCAATAGGCAGGCTAATCTATACGTGTATCTACAGCTGCGTAGGCCTGGAACAGATGTCGACATAGAAAAGCCTCACGACTTAACGAAAATTCCCGTTATCAAAACAGTATCAAAGCGTTCGTCAGGTCAATCAAACGTGACCTCATCTCTTTGCATCGTGCTGCTTCAATGTGAGCATCAACTTTTCCTGAGCATTCCCCGTACTAACCGAACCGCGTGACTGGCAGTCGTTCATTCTGTCGACTGTCCTAGGGCGTGGAACAGAATTCCACTGTCTCTAGCAGTGGCGTAGCCATGGTTTGGTTTGGAAGTAGGGTGGGCATAGGATGTCTGGGGGACGGATGCCCCCCAGCGGGGTCCAGGGCAGAGCCCCTGTTGGGGTCTGGGGACGAAGTCCACCAGAAGCTGAAGCACTATCGATAAACGAACGTGTGTTTTTTGCGTTTCACGGCATTCACAAGTACGTCCGTCTTCGGGTACGGACGTATATCCACACATGCCGATCCTACATCAACACGCCGCGCGATTTCACGAACGCCGCATCTCTAGCGTGACGTTTACGTCGGCGCATCTCTACGATGATGTTTACATGCGGGTGGGCGTGGCCCGTGCGCTGTCGGATTCGTCCGATTTGGGGCTTGTGGGGGAGCAAAGTTCCCCAAAATGTGAGATTCCCTGACTTGGACGTCGATGAACCGCCGTGCAAAATATGTCGTCGCTAGCTTTATCCTCGGCTGAGAAATCCGTAACCGTACAAACAAAGAAACAAACAAACAGTAACCGACATCTCCACACCTTGCCTATCGACATGTCGTTTCTAACTGCAACGAACTTAATGTACTCTGATAATGAACCATAGGCGCCTATCTTAACCCTATTTGTGAAGAACACAACAACGGAATATACGATACGGTTTAAAAAGTGTAAGTACAGCAAATAGAAACAAGTACGTGAGTGGGGACTGACCTCTATTCACACATGCTGATCCTTCGCGTGGCCCGCGCGCTGACTGATTCGTCCGATTTGGGGCTTATAGGGGAGCAAAGTTAACAAAAATGGGAGATTTCCTGCCTGAGACGTCGATGAGCCGCAGTGCAATAATGACGACGCTAGCTTTATCCTCGGCGGAGAAATCCGTAACCGTACAAAGTTACAAAAACACACACAAACAGCAACCGATATATCCTCTACACCTGCCTATCGGCATGTGTGGATAATAATACGTATATTGATGGAATGCCAGTTTTCTTGCATCTCTCTTTATTCCACGTCACACCTTACCCCCTCCCCCCTCCGGAAAAAAACGAATTAGTGCAAATTTCAAATCCCAAGACCCGCATTGGCCAGAGTTGGGTAGGCGTGTTCCCACCCGTGGCTACGTCACTGCTCTCTAGTATTCCGAGCGAAATCTCTCAGCTTTTTTTACTTCAAATAAGCTCTAATTCTTCCCTGCGTAACCGCATCTCGTTCACCCAGCGACTGCTCGCGCTTTTGATTCACGCTTTCATGGCTGACCGCGTGTGCGTTATCAGCTCACGTGTGTGTGTTTGTGTGTGTGTGTGTGTGTGCAAGCCCCCATGCGTACATGTTTGATGTGGCCTTGAACAGCCGATTGCTGATACTGACGTTGATGAACGGCATCCGTAGATAACAGCTTCCGTGCGAAAGATGCAAAGCAGCCATGCCTCGGCAAGATAGCGGCATTAGTTGCCGAGCACTGTCATCTTGAATGCTTTCTGTTCGATAAATATTGCGTCTTGTCAGCTAAAATGCTTAGCTAATATTAACAATATACACTGTATGTTTATGTTACCGGGAGTGCGACCATACGTATAATAAGGTGAGGTGAAAGAATACATGAAAGATTTCCCGCACAGGTTGTTGTGTTGAAAGATTCACATAGCCTTATAGGTCCATGTTTGCCGAAGTTATAACGCTGGCCGCATCTAGCAGTAAGCGTAGTGTAACGGTCTGGTGTCCGTCCGTCCATCTGTCCCGTCTTTTTTCTAACATTAATAGAGCGCGCGGCGCATACTTGACGTAACTCATCAATGGGCAGCATGAGATGCGGCCAGCATATATTTCGGTCCGACAATAAGGAAGACGGACATACTTGTTGTTTTTTCGAAATACTCTACGTTGTCCTGTCCGTCTGTTTTGCAGGCAGCGTGCGTTCGACGGAAGCGGAGTACATATCATCACAGTGTGCGGCTGATTTGACGGCGTCGTCGACGACGTCTGGGATGGCTCCGCCGACGACGCGGAGTGCTGACGTCCTCGTGCGGCCGGTCGCCGTCAAGCTGCCTCTGCGCGTCGTCAGCGATCGCATGAACGTAGACGCCGGTGTCGAGTGGCCGTCGCGACTAGCGGGCAAGCCGGCTGGCGTCGTCGGTGCCCGTGACGTCAACCGGTTTCCACTGTCGATCAACGAGAACGTCACCGGAGAGACGGCGGAAGAGATGTGGTCGGCGCAGTATGACGGCGACGCGCACAGCAACTCGGACGACGAGGTATGCGACGTGTTCTCGCGCGCCCGTCGTCTGCAGGCCGCTGCCGCCGTGTCCGGCTGGTTGTCGTGCGACGTCGCCGATGGTCGACGCTGCATCCGGCTGCTGCGTGCCGCCGCCGCGCTGGCGACTGGAGGTGCCGCCATGGCGCGGTCGACCAGGTGGAATGGGCTGCCTCGTCGCTGGCTGCACGACAGTCGCACTTCCGCTGTGATGAACGCTGTCGAACTGCCCAGACCCTTCCTGGACTTCGCCAAGATGCAGGTACGCAGTCAGTGGACCTTCATTTACTGTCGCACAGAACACAGAACAACACAGAAACAGACTGTAGTGATTGGACAAAAAGATGGGCTTGTACAACTGCCCAAATACGTCTCTCATACATTACCAGAAAGCGAGGCAAAGCCCAACGTGTAGCCCGACCGGCATTTGCAAACGTAACTGTGCATTTCTTACTTACCTACAGACTGGCTGTGTCACTGCCACCTAGCGAATAACCTTTAAACAAATAAATTAAATTACGCCGTATAATGCTAAAAAAGTACAAGTTTATTGGTCTTTTTGGTACAGTTATTCTTTGGCTGTTTCCATCATGAGTGACGTCATGCCAGGATACGCTTGTTTCGTTTGCGTTGTTATGCGTTCGAGATTATATAAGAATTATTTATTATACCATTTTATGTTTTAAGAATTTATTTCTACGTCGTTATGCCTATATGTTGTGTAATGCCTCACTAAACACTCTAATAGCCTGTACCCTTGTTCGTTTCCCTCGTATTACGTCATCACTTGAATAGTAAACAAATCACTTTCTTGCGCTTTTTTAAAATTTCCTAATTCTTTGATGTTCCTAAATATCCAAATAGATTTGCTTATATTAAAGACATACTATGGGCAATTTATTTTAACAACCAAAAAATCATTGCATATCATCTTTAAGACGTTTTGGCAACATCGGTAAATTCGACTTCTAGCATGGCGTTTCCTACCAGTGTGCTGTAGTAGGCCTAATCGTAGCTCTGTAGTGCAGCATTTTTTGCGCCGGAGTGGACACCAGCTTCGCTTAATGTTTCCCACTTTGGTGTCGGCGGCGTAATAATACGTCATTATTATTCGGCTTGAAGATAGGCTTCAGCCGAATATTGGATTCACTTTACGGCGCGTTTTGGCGGTGTTCACGCGTTCGGCTATAATTCCGCCGAAAGAACCGATTTGGATGACATCTGAAGCACTCTGAGTACATTGTTGGAGGCTAGCCCTAGCAAATATTGGACACGATTAGCGCAGTAGCGACAGCTGGAGAGCCAGGCGAATTTTTTTGTCAGGTATAAGCAACGCACGATTTCACCAATTTCCCGTCGGGAAAATTTCACGAAATTTGAACACAACACGGTGTCGCGATGAAAACTTTCGGAACAGAATTTTGAAAATTTTACCGTAAGGGGTCGTTTTTCAGAAAAAAAACGCAAAAATTTCTCCAAAGTTTAACGTCTTGCGACTTCAGGCCGCCAAATCCGCAATGATTACAGATCGCCGAAAATTCACTGCCATAAAAACCCTCTACGGGATGTATAGTTTACATTTCTACAATTGGAATCCATTCAAAATCATTCCCCTGGCCTGTACACTCCGTACAAGAAACCTCTCCAAATTTTCTGCGACGTCCGACGCGGGTTGACAACACGGCAGATAACGCTGACATCACTCAGGCGCAGGGAGCCAATCACCATTGACTACTGAGTCACGTTACACTAGGCCTCGTCGAAGGCAGGAAGTAAACATCTTGTGCACAGATAGCCGAGCGCTTCGAGCCGAATGCTGTATTGTGAGCATTCCAGTCCACACAATACAGCCATCTAGTTCAGCGTTTGCTATTACACGTTTTCGCTATACGACTTTCTGTTTTTGTTTAACCGGGTTTTCGGAGTTACTCCAGATGTTAATTGTCTGGTCATCCACGAGCGACCAAATTGTTGTCCGTGGAGCCGCTGTTTTACAGGCTTAATGCCCGTCAACAGCATCATACGCTGAATGATTGGCTAAACATTTACAGAGTCACAAACTCCCGGACCGAACCAAACTCGCGCCACTTTCATCACTTCATGTACGCACGCAGAGCGATCTAGAGGTGATATTGTGCCTGATCTGGAACCCGCCTCCTGTACTCGTGGTGGATCCGTCGCCTCGTGGCTGGAACTCAGCATCACAGCGAGATCCGGCAGTTTAATCATAGGTCTCAGCAGGTGCATGCCACCAGGAGCGACGTTGCTGTTCAAAATGCACCAGAATCGATTTCCGCTTTCACGAACCACGCTTAGCGAGACTCATAGCAGGTTTTCTAAGGAGAACGTTCGTGATAGGAGGGCAAAGGAAAGAAAATAGATGGCAAATGATGAATGGAGAGGAAGAAAGCCGGGTGGCGTCATCGGGGGCGAAGTCTTCCGTCTCCGACTGCATCTTGTTTTAATAATTGTAGTGCAGTTATGGAACTTGGAGTGAGTACACAATGCACATCTTTAGGAAAGTGCAATACGCCTGTACGATGGTCTGATGAATTAAGAGATTTCATCGACGTCGTCAGTAAGTAAGCATGCAACTAACGATATAATACCGCCAGGGTTGTTAATATTGCAATATTGTATTGGTATTGACAACACGTTTTTGAATACTGGTAACTGATTTCTACTAATACCAATAGTCAATATTTTTATGGAGCAAAATGGCAAAATTCATACAATCTTGGTCTTGTAAGAATATTGCAAACCTCTGTTAGTCAATCACGTAAAAGCTCAGGATTGTGTATCGGATGTTAGTAAAAGGTAAAGGTTTTCCTATACTCGTTACCGAGCGTTGGGCCCGGAGCTGATCCCGGTGTATAGGCAGTCAGCCCGCAGTACTACGAAGCTGTTAAGTTTTATCTGTATAGTTCTTTCCGTTTTAAAATTACAGGTGCGTGAAGTTGACGCCAGACATGATGTAGCGTACCGGTATCGGATACGCAAAATTTACTGTCGGAACTGATCAACCCTAAACGCAGTTTTGCGTTTTTTCGACGTTTCATGAGGAAAACGGCGATTTAGGATGGTTTGTCGTAAAGAATTTTCTTCGGCCCTTAGTGACGGTCGGACAGCGTGAAATTTCTAAAATAATACAAGTCATTAATTTTAAGCTATAAGGGTGCACCGTGTAAGTCTTTGTGTTGAGACGGCTAGCTACGTCATAAGCTATGTGATTAATGTTAAAAACAGAACGGTAAAAGTATTGGTATCGGTATTGCCAATATTTTAAAATATTTTAACATCCCTGAACACCGCATCCGCGGTTATAGCCACAAACGAAAACCCATTACCGCGATAATCCCGCAAACACCACACCCGTTACCTCCATTACCGTGGTACTGCACGGTTTTTGTGTTTCGATTCCCGTTGGATTCCGCCGAAACCCGCGGTATTGTCTCCATTACCGGACGCACGCGTGGAATACTCTGCTGTGACTGCGCCAATGTTGGCTGATGCTGATGCTGCTGCTGCTGCTGATGGTGGTGGTCGGGTCGGTGTTGACATCAGACGAATGTCGCTGCGTCAATATTGACACGTCGCATCGCGTCGCCGACCGTGTACAAAGTCGGACGACGACGACGACGACGAGCGGTTGACGAATGACCAGACTATGTACATACATGCATACGTAAGATTTAATGAAACAAGACGCTCAGCTATCGCCGAGAGACCCGCGCGACGCTCTGTATCAGTTGAAATGTTGTCCTACTGTTGTACAAATGTCGCACACAGATTCCCCGTGTCAGCCAGAGGAGCAATTTTAGCAACTGCCACGTTATATTCGGCTACCTGCATAGTTTTGTACACGCATCATTGCAGTAGGCTCAACTATCGCACAGCGAGCATGCGATGCCGTGCGTGTGATTGATATCTCCATTTCACCGTCGCACTCGTAGCGCCTATCTCTACAACGCATGTCTGGCGTGGTATAACGTAGTGTTAACCGCACGATCACTCAAGTGTGAAATACAGACAACTGGTGCAAAGTGCTAACATCTGTGACGTCAGCAATCAACCATTCTACGCTTTGCACTTGTAATAGGCTGAAGCTGCAACAAACAAAATACACTACTGGTGACTCGTGCGACGGTATAATAAGTGTGTTAAACCACAGCCTGTCGTGGTCTAAGTTCGTTAACACTCACTTATACCACTCCAGACAGTGGTTTAACAATTATTAGATAAATAACAAATGACAAACGCAAATGTTATGTAGGCCTAGAACAATAGCTACAATAGATACGATAATGGAAGCACAGTTATTAAAGAAAACAAAATAGACGTCGGGGAATAAAAGAGCGCTTACAAATGTGTCATCAACAGACTTTCATACAACCAACCTTGTTGATACCAACTGGACCGTAACCGTGATCATCAAACTTCGACTAACACCAGAGTTGTTGACGATACCGCGTATTCTTTCGCCAGCGTACCGTCGTAGACGCGGACCATCGCGGCGTATGGACACAAACGTTTGGCGGTAAGGCGTCTGAGCGGGATAATTATCGACCAGTCGAAAAACGCATTTTACCTACCCCACCTGCATTTGGCGCCCCCGTTGGAGGTGATCCCATCGGAATTTCGTAAAGATCTTTTGCGTCATAAAATTGAGTCCCTGGGCTATCGTGCGTCGTTTTGTTTTGAGATCCTGTGTTTAGCCGTTACAGTGCCGGATTTTGACAGACAGACAGACAGACACACGATAACAGCAAATGCCGCGCTAGCGTATAGCGTCGCGCGGGTAAAAATCTCAGGACAAGAAGAATCGATACACCGTTTACAGTTGCCATTCAACACAGTGAAACACGCTCGCAGATACAATAAATGTACAATAATATACACAATTCAAATACACATGAATATTGGATATTAACACACTATTTAACTAAACTAGACAGTGGCAAACTTTGCCCCCGCCATAATAACGGAGCCTGTTGCGCAATCCAAATCGTTTGCTGCCAGCTGTGGGCGAGTCGATGTCGTTCAGGCAGGGGTAGCGGGTCACTCGTCGATGACAACTGCCGCCGCGCCACTATGTGAACCATTACGAAAACTACGTCATCCACAAAACCGGAAGTACGATACGATACGATATATTTACTTGCTCTCAAAAGCTGACGATATGGCCAGCTTGGTCTATAGCGCACGGCACAGAAACCTGATGTGCCGTTAAGAAACTACTCACTCGGCACAGAAACGAAAAATAAGGAAAAAAACTAAAAACAAAAACGAGTAACTGAGAAGAAACGGTGCGGGCAAAAGTCCGTCAGAGGACCGAGCCGTGGCTACGTGTACAGAAAATGCGAAATTTGGACATATGGGTTTTGGGATATGCGAGCGGACAGACAGACAGACAGACACGCCGATCACAGTACTTCGCCCACCTACCGGTGGTGAAGTAATCAACATGATCCAATGGCCGCTTAAAAGCATTCAGACCAGTGGCTTCCCAGGTCGGATAACGCATCCCTTGCAGATATCACAGATACAATTGAATAAGAAATACGTGCTTAGACATCAGAATACATGAAGGCATACGCAAATGTGTGTTTGTGTGTTATTTCTGTATTCTCTTTTCTTATTTAAGTTATTTTCTATTGTATATGTTTATATTTGACTACCATTTGTGGTGAATAAAGCTTATCAATACACGTTAAATATAGTTTATAGCATTTAAGACGTCCTTTAGCACTTTGAACAATGCATAAACACCAGGAAATTGCTGTGTATGGTAACTTTGCTATGAATTACTTTCTAACACTTTAAAAGATCACTACACTCCAGACCTAGACATGAAAGTGGCTGAAAATATTACTTCGTGAACCAACGTTGGCAGGATTCAAAGTTATTACCCACGCCGGCATAGCCGCCGGCGTGAGTAGAGCGTTCAGTCGCGTCTGTCTGTTTGTCCGCCCTCTAACAGGAAAACGGCTCGAGCTATCAACACCAAACTTGCTACACATATACTCTATAGCAGTCGCTCGGCACGCATTGACTCAGAGATCAAAAGTCAAAGGTCAAGGTCACACGGTTACGAAAACCGTCACGGTCGCATGGTTGCTAGTGACCATGGCGGTATTCCGCAACCTAATACGCCGCTGTGCTACCTGCCGCCGTTGCCGGCGTGTGTCTGCATGTCGATACGACTGCCTATGTTTTGTAGTTTATATTACATACAGTATGGGATGACCACAGAGATGTACATTACTCCGAAACTGGCCAAATGTAAATGATAAATGCTTTTGTTAAAACAGTAGAATCTGTAATTATAAATGTTCTAAGTATTAAGGAGACTCACACATGAGTTTTGTGGGCATTTGGCAATAGCTGAAACATGACTGTTAAAGTTGAGCTTTTTATCAGTAAAACCGCCAAGATAATTGAGTCTCATTTAGCCACATGGATAGCAGTCTTACCGGCCTAATTTTGGACTGAAATCTGCAATTCTGTCACGAATACTTGTTCTGTGAACACTCCATGTATCAAATGCAATTCCTATAGTTGGCATTTTGCTGCCCAGATGGCAAGTCTGCCACGCACAGCTTGAAGTTCGCACAATGAATAAGTGAAGGAGCTTTTGTGGCGAACGAATACCCGAGCAAACAAGCCTCGGAGAACCGGGAGAAGGACTGACGTTATCGATCAGTCCAACGCCGCCGCGTACGACAACACTCGCGACGAAGCTATCGATCGCTGCCGTGTCCCGGCGACTGATCGAACGTGTTAAGACACTTCTTCGCCGCTGTACTTATCCGTTCTAATTCCGACAAGAGGTGTGGCCGCAACAGCCGACACGTTGTGGGCCCTGCCGTCACTCTGAGGATAACATACCCGTTCGTGTCAGTTGGCCAGACCGGGCCAAGCCGGGTTTCGGGCAGTACCGGGTACAACTTTCTAACCGATAGGGCACAATATGCGGCCATCCCTGGCAACTTCACGACTGCTTTTATCTATGTCAGTGGTTTCGTGTTTGCATGCGTGACTAACGTGTGACACCCCGTTTATAGCGACAGGGGATAGGTATCATAGCTGTGATCCCCGTCCTTTGTCGCCATTTATTAGATCGCCCGTTCTATGAACGGTCGATCTTATGTTTTGCGCATGTTTCTTTTTATTTTTTCCCAACTCACTTTTTCCGACGTCTGCAAACCGACATTTTCGAAACTTTTCCACATGACGTGGCTTTACTCGAAAAAGAAGCGCTGCTATGCCGATTTCCTAAAAGTGCCCCCTAACAAAATGAGGGGCGAAAAACCCCATATTTCCCCCAATCTCGCGTCTAATCGCAACATATGCGCCGTTACTGGTAGTGTGGAAGGAAAATAGAAAATCGAAAATAATAGTGTTCATCAGTGATTATATTAGCCTATATGTTCACCAAATTTGGTAGGGGTCGGCTAAATAGTGACGGAGATCGACGCGGTAGTTTATGTGGGGGGATTTTGCGATTTTTGACATAATAGCGCGCTATATCTCGCTGCCATGACCTACGAGAAAGCGATGACGCATATTGGGCCTCCGAACCGGACCCTATGTTAAAATTTTCAACTTTTGAAAATCCAAGATGGCGTTCACTAACGGATGAACACCTGACTGAGCAGCATTGACAGCCGGTGTTCCTATTCAGTAAGCTAATTGTGAGCATTCATGTTTGTTGTTCATACATCGAATTGTCACGGTCAAAACTGCACAAGACGGGCGATCTTCAGGTTGGGAATTGACACGTTAATTGCCAACATTCTAGTTATTATTATTATTATTATTATATTATTATTATTATTTACTAGGCGGTGCTTCTGGTTTCGTCGTGTTTTTCTTGTCGGTGCAGTTGTTGGACTAAAACGCTGGCGTAGGAAATTAACGACGGCGTGGCACGATGATGCGTTGAGCTTCGGCAGCTGCGCCTGACATGAACAGTCACCGACACACATAGCAGCCATGGCAGGCCATTCCCAGGCCGGCCGGCAGGCATCCCGCCGACATCCTGTATACAAGTGGCCAGCCACTCAGCTGATGTGGTCACTCAGTTCGTCAGACCGAATCTGTGCTGCGGTCGGATCTGTTCTCTTCTTTCGTCCGTCAATCCTCCGCGGAACAATTCGCCAGCGGCTCAGATTCCCGTTTGGCGTCCAACGAGCCCGCTTCTGAGTGCATTAGACGCGGTCCGATCCTTCACTGACGGGCGGCGACAGACGCATCCGTTAAAGGACGATAGCGGCACTAGTCCGAACGATGCAGCACTACCGCAGTTTAGTTTAGCGACGTTCAGTGCTTGCTGACGGCCAATTTCACGGCAGTTGTGTTGCGCTAATAGCTTCCAGTCGTATCAAACATTTATCCTTCATAAGCAGTATAGAACGAAGCGTCGTAACGTGGTATAGATCTAGTGCTCAGCTTTTCATACGCAAGACTTATGTTACAGCATGTATCACTGATAATCGTACTTTCTATTGTATCTTGATCCAACTTCTGCGACGTCATATCCCACAAACACAAATTCCTACTTCCTTCTTTCCTCGTTATATTAAGCTTACACGATACTGTGTGTGAAAAATTACAGTCGTTTCGTGTATGTCTGTCTGCTTCCCACGCCGATAACAGTCGCAGCGGTAGGGTTTCACCGGCGTTTGTCTGTTCATCCACACGATCTCTCAAAAACCGATGCAGCTAGGATCATCAAACTTGACGTAGAAATGTTCCACGATGAATCTGAGAAACCCTTTTATTTTGTGGTCAAAAGGTCAAAAGTCAAGGGCACATGGCACAAAAACAGTGCTGGTGTGGGTTTTTGCATTCTTGTGAGTGCTGGCTTCTTCTAGTTTTGTAAATAATCATGACGGTGACGCTAGTGGTATAGTTATTTTACCATCGCTATTACAAAGCGTGATGCTGTGCTGTGCTGCCTTAGTTATCATCCTGTCTTAAAAGTTTCTGAATACGTACTGACTTCCTAAACTCATCTAGTGATAATACTTGATATCGAAGTACTGGTTTGGTTTTTGTACTGATACCTTTGTGCGGTTTATAACTGCAATTTGCAGTTTACAAGCTAGAAAGCCGTCCTGAGGACGCACCGACAACTGTAGCGCAAACAACTCGACAGACAAGAAAGTAGGGCAACAACACTCGGCAGAGCGCCTACCTCCGCCACGCCACACTGAAATCAGCACAGTGTCGTTACCGCAATGCGCTATAACGGCTTTTCCAACTTCACTTTCATTTTTCAATCAATCGACTGTATCCGTGGCCAAAAAGGAACATTTTTACTTCGCCTCCGGTAGGCCTAGGTCGGCGAAGTATTGTGATCAGCGTGTCTGTCTGTCCGCTCGCATATCTCAAAAACCACATATCCAAATTTCACGAAATTTTCTGTACCTGTGATCATGGCTCGGTCATCTGATGTACTTCCGGTTTTGTGGATGACGTCATGTTTTCACATAACGGTGCTTATACAGTGGATCGGCGGCAGTGGTCATCGACGATCGACCAGTCACAACCTGCCTGTGTGATATCGAGTCGCCCGCATGTGGCAGCAAGCATCTGGCAGCAAACGGTTTGATTGAGTGGCGCGGCGGGCGGAGTAATTACGGGGCGGGGACGAAGTCTGCCGTCTGAAACTGCCTTGAACTCTGACCTTTGAAGTTGGTCAAGTGAACCACCGTGCCATATATTTAAGTCAAAAGTAATTTTCATTCAAACGTTATTGTTCTGACACACACACATACCCATACACATACATTGGATTACTAAAGTGGTCGGTAACTAGAGCAGTACTGTCTACGCTGTTTATTGCCATAGACACTTACAGCAAGGACAGCAGGAAAGTGCAAGAGATGAGACTGTTCGTGAAAGAGTCGTCGATAGAGAAGAGGCGGTTTGCAGCCAGCTTTAGAACAGTCTGTTGCAGTGTAGCCATACGGCCAGCTGACGCAGCAGGTTTGTCGACCGCCTGCACGTGGGATGTAGCACACCGTGCTATAACACGTCTATTAATCATTTAAGCTCGTCTTTGATTGCTGCCGATGTCGTGGCTGGCGCGCTTACTCCGAAGGCTTCTGTCAGCACGCATCTGTCGACGTCTCCGTAACTCATGTTCACTATTTCCATGCTACTGCGCCACACCAGCAAAAGCCGGCAATTTGTTTGTGCCGCTGCGCTGGTGATAAAAACGAGTGCTACGGTCTCACGTACGCTGCCTCTCATTCGCTACAAACCGTTGCTTGGCCATAATGTGGCGCTAAATCAACAGCAGTAACGACATGATTTAACTCGTCACAAGATACTTACGACTGTGAAAGTATTCGGTCTTCAACATGGTCAAGAAACGAGGCGTGAATAAGTGTGTGACTCTAACATATAGTGTGAGGTTATTAGTCGGTAGGGATACGTTGTGTCGTTATCGCGTCGCGGCAGACTATTAATAGCTGCTAGATGGCAGTGTCATATGACCCAGCGAACGTCGCTTAGTGGTATCATTATCCACATATGTCGATAGGCAAGGTATGAATATATCGTTTACTGTTTTGTGTGTGTGTGTTTGTTTGTTTGTACGGTTACGGATTTCTCCGCCGAGGAGAAATTTTAGCGGCGGTTCATCGGCGTACAAGGCAGCGAATAACACATTTTTGTGAACTTTGCTCCCCAGAATCACGAAATTGGACTAATCGGCCAGCGCGCGGGCCACGTCCACCGGGATGTAAACATTACCGTAGAGATGTGCCGACGTAAAGTCACGCTAGAGATGCGCCGTTCGTGGAATATCGCGCGGCAATAAACGTGGACGTAGGATCGGCATGTGTGGATATAGGTCAGTCCCCACTGACGTACTTGTTATTATTATAAAATCGTACACAGAGTACACAATAAAAATTAAGAATAAAAACCAAAATAAACTAAGTTAACCTAAACAAGCAGAGCTCAAAAACCATCAATTGTACTATACTGTAAACCAAAATCGTTAACACACATAATGCCTTTCTTGACCTTGCCAGATATGAAGGTCAGATGTCATGTTACCGCGCGACACTGCGACACTGTATATACCAACGCTGTATATGTTGTCGTTATGTGTTTGTCTGTCCGTCCGTCACAATCCGTTATTGTACCAAATTGCTAAACGTAGAATCACGGAAACAACTCCGTACGATAGCCCACTGACTCTAGTTGTCTGTCGCCAAAGATCTTAGCAAAATTCCAATGGTTTGCTGTTTGAAACCTTTCTAACTCCCATACCTCGGGAAGTGTGCTATGTGTATGTCACTGAGTTAATGTCAGTATGTGTATGTATTATCTACGATATGTTTGCATATGAATCGGAAATCGCACGCGGCTTATAATTTCAACTATCTTTTCGAAGATGAAGAACATCTCAAAGTCACAGTCAGTCCTGTACACTATAAATGCGGTAGTGTCTCAGAACGGTGCCGGATGGAGTCGTTGTTACTACAGACCACTAATAGGAAGTGATATATCGCCTAAGGAATAACGGCAATTCCAGTGACCCTTCAACATCATTCGCCTACTGCAACCGTTTTCAGTGCGATTTTTCGTATAGCTGTGCAGCAGTTGACAAGTTTTCAACTGACATAGTGCGTAGCGCGAACCCTCTGCGATAGCTGAGCTTCTTGTACCGTTATTATCCGGACGGTGGACACATATAGCGGACAATATAACACTAGGCCTACCTGGACCACTGAGGTTATCGGTAGTAAATGATTTTTTTTTATTTTTATGATTGATGCACTGAAATTACAACGACGGCCGCGTACCGTGTCAGCCATTCGGACCGTAATCGAACTCGTTAACTCGGGCGGCCCGCTTGCCATTCATTTACGGGAGTATGACGGACAAACAGCGCGCGCGAGATGAGAGGAGAGCCGACGTCCCGTGACGCGTGGCGGCGCCGCGCCGGCCGCCATTGATTTGATGCCACTGCGCGGACGGCGCCGGGCTGGGCCGGGCAGCGTTAATGGCGTCAATGACGACGCGGTTCGTTCTCAACGACGTTTGCGTCTGCTGAGGCTGCGTCGTCGCATTGCCGCGGTACGTCGGTCGGTCGACGGGCATCGGCACGTGCTCGAAACGACGTCAAGACGCCACCGCGTGTAGTCACTGTTATCATAGCTGTAGTCTTAAACTGGAGTATTAACTATTAATACTTCCAAGGCAAAAATTGCACATGATCTTTAAAAATATTGCGGTTGCGGTTGGGGGCCCCGTGGTTCTACTGGAGCTGTGCAGATAGTTATAGCACAAATCGACGTAATCAACAGACTGCAACCGCCGACTCCACTAGTATTTTTATTGGTTGTTTACTCTCAGACCCAATTTTTCTACCCAAAAGAAGAATTATATATTTATTTTCGAACAGATAAGCACAGATTGTACTGCGGAATATGTTACAGAATGCACATTGAGTGAAGCACAAAAGAAAAAGTAAAATTAATATATTAAAGAACAAACAAATACGCTTAAACAATACAGTAGATAGAATAAGTAAACAATTGCCACCTGTTATTAGCGCTGTTTACTTTATAGGACAACTTAGACAAGTGTTTCATATGCAACACTGTAGATGATTATGGATCATCGTAATATGGTATATACGATTGAGTAGACGAAGATATAGCAAATAGAGTCTTTCCAGATGCAATTCACTTCAGTCGCTGCGCAACAGTATTTTGTTGGAACTCCAAACCAGACAAGAAAGCTTCACTTTCACTGTTATTTTCAAACAGCGTCCATAAACTGGCGAAGATGTCGAATTCCGATCCTGATGTCGGATAGTCAGCATTCAATATGTACTTTGGGACAAAGTAAAACCGATCATAGTAGTCCAGAGCCTATCTCTTTACAACATACAGAGCACTAGACTGGCTCTCCTAACTCAGAAATCAATGTCAATTTCTGTATAATTATTCAACTTACTGTTTATAAAATTCGACATTGCTACTATTCCTTTTTTAATTCGTTGACTTTGCGTCTGATGTCATACTTCTAACGAATCCTTCTGTAGTGAGGCGCGTACTCCGCAGAATATAATGTTATAACTACTATGAAATACTTTTGTCTAATTATTATTAACTACTGATGCCAGCAACTACAGTATATTATAACAGGTGCCGTCTCTAATTACGTTAAATATTACAACATATTTTGAATAATAAAACACGCTGAAAGGGTCGCCAGCCTACTATCTCGTTAGACTCGTTACACAGATCTTTTAAAATATTGATTGTTGCTGTTTTACTTTTTGCAGAAGACGTGTCTGAAGAGAAGACGTAAACTGCGCAAGCAACGCAAACTCAAGGTTCGTGGTTACATTTCTATCAACTGCTTCTGTCTCTCGACTGCTTTACGCTTTTTTACATTATAGTTTCTACTTCTAGGACTTTCGCAGCGACAGCGCACGGCTGCTTTATGCATAGGCCTATATGGAGCGTAGATGCGACATTATCATGTGTGCATTGCCGGTTACGCTTGAGTGTAGTTGACAACGTGCTAATCGTTGTCACAGGCGTTTGGTGGAGAGTGAGACATTTTTATTTTACTTATTTTGCATGCATGACGTTTATCGTCGCCCTGTCTGGCACCGTGTTAGAGCGTATCCATTACCGCTTCAGAGGCAATTTGTAGTCGGGAGCTTAGTTAGCGAGGGGTGCAGTCACTTGCTGTCTGAGATATTTCCTTGGGACCCCGTGTAGTGGCGCCGAGCGACGCCGCCCGATCTTCTAGCTTAGCGGCGACCGACTGTATTACGCGTCAGGAGAAGACAATTCGACGCGGAATGAAAAAAGCCGGCGAGCGTGAGCGGCGTCGCCACCTCGTTCAATCACGCAAGTGCCAAGCCGGATATGCCTCGTCGTCGTCGTCGTCGTCGGCTTCTTGGAGAACGAATCCACCAGCGGCACACAGCCAGCGGCAGGCCGGGGAGAGGGGGAGGGGGCAGTGTGCAAACAGGACGGCGCGCTGGCGGCTCCGATTAAGTAGGTATAAAGCAGTTTATTAAGTGCAAATGACAAATGCCTGTGTCTACGAGCGCATTAACGCCACTCGGCTTGAACAGAAAACCAACACTACAGTAGTACAGCTGATATTTTATATGCACAGCAGTCAGAAGTGAAAGGAAAAAAATATTTTACAACAACGTCTTCCTATTTCACACCAAGTCAACAACAGTAATTATGGCTCATTCATGCCACATCCAACGCAGGAAGTAAAACAGCCCCTTTCTCATGTGCGGACGCTGAAACAAAACTGAAATAATAAAACATTTTCGTCGGCGTAGCTGTTGACTGACATTTTGTTCAACTTTTATTTGAGTAAAGCTTTATGTACAGCAAGATATTGGTTGCCAAGTTAGCTGAACGGTACAGCGTTAGATTTGGTACTGTGATGGTCGCGGGTTCGAATCCCACATCGAGCGCTACATATTTAGTCTCGATTTTTCACGGCTTGTACGGTAGTACAAGCTGTTGTAAAAGCGACTAGCCAAAGTAATGGGAAAGGCCAAATTTTGACCCCCCGGGGCTCCGAAACCCC
>Ga0209780_1000588_pt1 | contig 20228 bp, 13 predicted proteins | sample WorMetexBAHAMAS2_FD_187384 | JGI IMG/M metagenome (GOLD analysis project Ga0209780, IMG submission 187384) | Marine gutless worms symbiont microbial communities from Max Planck institute for Marine Microbiology, Germany - Inanidrilus exumae... | ecosystem: Host-associated > Annelida > Digestive...
TTCGCCCAGACCACCCACGTTGTCGCAGCGCCACATGGATTTGCATGTGTGGTCATACCCGCGACCCGATTATATATTCCGAGTTTCATCGAAATCCGTTCAGGGGTTTCGGAGCCCCGGGGGGTCCAAATTTGGCCTTTCCCATTACTTTGGCTAGTCGCTTTTACAACAGCTTGTACTACCGTACAAGCCGTGATAGCCTACTTGAAATTATGTTATTATTCTTCTTTACCGACTGCTGTAGAAATAGTTTGACGCAGATATTATTAAAACTTTTGGAAATATAGAACAGCGCGTGTCGGACTTAATGGTGTGGAGCCCTCACTGGACTGGGAATGGATGACCGCTTGTTATGATACCTAATGTCCAGGTATTCACAAATATTTACTTACTGATCAAGTCCTTAAAAATGTTTTCAGCTCACTCGGTAGGTGGCGGTCGCAGGCTGCCTAGCAACGGCATTGTTGTTGACATCGACGAAGGCGGATATTATACTGGCCGGTGAAAATGTATCGACACGCTCGCGTTCAGGAAGAAAGCATATACAATTTAATTCCGAAAGAATGTGAACAGAAAGAGAAATCGATAAGGTTTGAATGAATGTCATTTCCTTCCGTCAAAAGTAAAATTGTTTTTCTGTGTGCGATTGAAAATATTCGGTGGTGTACGTGACTTTTGGTACTGTGTAAAACGATTGCGGTCATGCTGAGGCATAAAGAACTTGATCTAATTGCTGATGAAAAACCTTTTGGACTGCATATATAGCAATTTGCAGGCGTACTGAATACCAAATGGTATTGTGTAAATATCTATTAAATTTGCGGTCTACCGGAATAGTTCACCATCCTATGGTTACAGTTAGGGTCCGGGTTAGGGTTAATGATAGGATTAGAGTTAAGGTTACGGTTAGGTTAGGGTGAGGTTGGTGAACTATTCCGGTATACCCTGTAATTTCTGATGGGTACGTGCAGCTTGTTAGAATGAAGTGTCATTTTCCATACGGTCTTGGAGTATGTCCAGGGATGTGCACGAAACCCAAAGGTCCTAGTCCTAGACTGAGACCTTAGACCGTGAGACCAAGACAAGACCGAGACGTTTGCCTATCTATCTGAGACTAGATTGAGACTTTTATGAGTCTTGAGACGGTCTCAAAACCGAGACGTCAAGACCAAGACCACATCCCTGAGTATGTCCTTGGTAGTCTTTTAATACTGGGGACCCAAATGAAAAGCAGCTACCGACTACAGTACACATGTGGTGTGTGTAGTACGTTGATGCTTATTCAGTTGCATCTACAATATTAGTAACTTGACTGGTTGTGGCAGGTAGTAATGAATGATTGCATGGCAATGACCAAGGATTGACTGAGGACTGAAATGATCATACCTCACGTTATATGTTGTGTCGATTTAACATTACAACACCCAACTAAAAATGATGGTTGTAGGCATCACTCGAAGTTCCAGCGCTCGGTTCAGGATGAGGCTGTCAAGAACAAGGCAGCACACAGGACGATGGGTCCAGCGAAAGTCCAGACTAAACCGCCTGACCAGTTCCTCAAAAAGCATGAAAAAGACCCTAAAATGCCACAGAGTAAGTTACTCATCTGCCGTTTCATTCTGACTCCATTTGTTGCTATCTTTGATTTAAACAACTGCTTGCTGCCGTTAGCACTACTACAGTTCTAGTGATTAGGAAGATAAAATATTTAATCAGTACAATAAGACATCAACAGCTTGTCAATCACTGGACGCGGTAAAGTGCTACCCGTGAACGTGGTTGTATGTCTTGTTAAGCAGTTATAACACAAACGTTTTTGTCATTATAGTACTGTTGTTCAAGTATTGAAGTTTGTGTTTTGGCAATCATGCATGTAACAGTTGGGCTGTAGCTGTTTTATAAATGTTGAGAAATTCTTAAATTTAATCAAAATAGAATAGATGTCAAAGTACAAGTTAAGGTCTGATAACATTACTTAGATCAATTCAGTTACCCTACATAAACTTTTGTAAGAAATATCTGTTTTTATTGTTATTTTTGGCTGCCTATTTTTAGAAGGTATGTGGCCAGTTTTTCATGTTTGGTATCTGTCTACAGTGAATATATCTGGATGAATGGATGATATAACACCAGTGCATGTAACATAATGTTCATGTGACATGTTTGTTTAAATGCAGAACTGTTAAGACATTTCTCACTAATTTGCTGCATTCATTGTAGTAGTGAGATGATTGAATCTCAAGCATGATTTTGTGACATTCCGACATGTTAATTTTGCTAGAAATTTGCTTTCTTGTAGTTGTCATGTAGTCAGTGATATCGATGGCATTATTCTGTTGACTGTGACAGTTTGTTTACTGTCTTTTGTGTGTGTTTCATGTGATGTACTCATTAGCCGACATTACGCATGGTATGTACTTGTATTTCTTGAACAAGTAACTATACATACTCATTCTGTATCCTGACGTAGATTTACCGTGGGGAATATTTCAAGATCACTGTTTGTTGTCTGTTCTTTGATGCTGTTGTTTGGGTGGCGGGAAGAGCTTCCGGTCTAAAAACGTGCTTTAATTATCTCAAAAAGTTCTCTTCTGTGGAGTAACTTGCCGGAAGAAACCTTCCCATATAATTTGGTACAAATCCGTGAACAATCTTTTTAGTTATCATGGTCACAGACAGACACACACACAGACAGACATACAAACCAACGCCAGTAGAAACATACTCCCTCGGTTCCGCGGGGAGAAAAATTGAAAGCATATTTATTGCAATTTACAAAAGCAGGAATGTTTTATTTACTGTTTGTTAGTTTTGTATTTTAAAAATAGCTGTACTTTCTGCTGATGGTGACTTTTATGAACTTTCTATGAAAGCATTGTGACCTACAGTGACATCGTCTGTTTTAACTTTGGATAAAAATAGGCAGTAATTGTTTTTAACATTAATTGCTAGTAACATTGATGAAGTTTTGTTACAGCCTGAATGCATTTACATAAGTGTCATTACAGACCCATTAAGAGAGTAACACAGGTGTAAAATGGCTATTGACATGGTTGTGTGTGTGTTTAGGGTGGGTGATGATGAAAAACACGAGAGCCAGATATTTGCTATTGTTTGTAGGTTTAAATAGCGTTGTTTTTGACTGCCGCTGATTGATACAAGTTGATGCTGCATGTGTGCAAATGTGTTGTGTTTATGTTTCATGCGCTTCTAACGAATGCACCGATGCCGTTCAACAGACTGTGGTGAGTTAATTAGTTGTGTATAAAACGTTGCAAATTGCAGTTGCTTAATACTATGCTTACTAGACACACGAGTTTACTCCTAAACTCCAAGCTCACGGACCTGTTTCCCGTCCATGTTTATTGCTTTCGTCTTCGGACTTTGATGAAATGCAGAAATGTGACGGCAAATTACCGTTACATATCTCATGGCTGTGTCACACAGTGATGAGCTCAGATCTTATACAATGTCGTAACAATATGCGTCTGCCACTGGCTTAATGTACTGATTAACAGTTTTTGATGCCATTTGACATCATTATGATGTTTCATGGTAATTAAGAATTAATTGTGTTAAGTGATTATATAAATTATATTAATAATTTTAGATAATTAACTACAGTTAACGTTGATTATCATTATTATAGCATCAGTTAGTATGAAATACAACATATTACAAATTATGGTTACTAATGCCAGCTAAATGCAAATAGACTAAGTATTTATGATAACTAGGCGTAATGGTAATTTATGCAAATTGTGATAGTTATGCTGATTGTGATAATGGTGTTATGTTATTAAGAACTCTTGTGTCTAAAGGCCCTTTTATGCGGCATGATGGTTAATGCATCATTTCGGACCAAAGACCGTCAGTATACGAGTAGGCTATAATTATCTGGACTAATCCTAGCCTCCGATTATCCGTTGCAGTGGAACATTTCAACAAGTACGTCAATGGGGACTGACCTCTAGCCACACATGCCAATCCTACGCGTGGCCAGCGCGCTGGACGAATCGGCCAGCGCACGGGTCATGTCCGCGTGGCCAGCGGGCCAGAGCACGTGGCCCGCGCGCTGGCCGATTCGTGTGCGCGATGGCCGATTCGTCCGATTTTGGGCTTCTGGGGGAGCTTCGGGCGGAGCAGTTTCACAAAATGTGTGATTCTTTGCCTAAGACGCCGGTGAACCGACGAGCAAAATATAACGCCGCTAGCTTTATCCTCGGCGGAGAAATCCGTAACCGTACAAACACACAAACAAACAAGCAGTAAACGATATATCCACACCTTGCTTATGGGCATGTGTAAATAACTAGGCTATATCGACTGACAGTTGAACTGATTCGACTTTTACGCGGTTCAGCCGTTAGTTGTTACGGCAGCACAATCTTTTCAGTCATAGGCGCTAACTCCGCAGAGAGTAGTAGAGACCTGTCCCCTGCAGTAGATTAACTCAAGAGGACGACAGGGATGGGATATATCTAGTCTAGTGTTGTTGACGCGCTGATGTCATTGTCTCTAGTGACGCCATACCGTTCGACGAGGCCTGTATGACGCTGTGTGTGCGCGCGCGCGTGTGTGTGTGTAGCGAAGCAGTTTAAGTACCCTGACAGCGAGCAGCGCAAGCCGCCCGTACCGCGACCGAATGATCGCCCAGTGATGGGCCTCCACACGACCAGGGACTTCGTGACGCAGAACGCCGTCGAGAACATTGCCGCAGTGCCGCGCAGACCGAAAAAGACGTACGTGGACACGCGGCATGGCGACAAACAGTCGCTCATCCCGTCTGGACTGGAGCCTGTCTACGTACACAAGAAGGTACTGCCGATCATAACACGAGTAGTTTGTGGCAGAGTCAGCTGGCACCGCGAGCATGGAGTCGTGGACGTACGTTTAAAACATGACCTGTAGTCATGGAGATAGATATCATGTGTGACTGTAGTCAGGATTGTTTGTGACACAGCGAGAGATGACACGATGATGTCTATCAGTTGAAGTCTTGTCAACTACTGCACAAATGAACGAGAAATCGCATTCGTTTGTTTAGGGCCTTGAAATTTAAAGTGGATCACGTGACGTGACCACGCCCTTTTCAGGGACAGTTTGTCGTGCGTATAGGCTGGGACTTGCTATGATCAATCGGCATACCAAATTTGAAGTGTCTTCGATTACCTGCAACGAAGATATGAAAGGCAATGCAAAATGTAAAAATTCTCCTTTGGAGCCACCTTTGGGGGTAACGCACGGGGTTCATCTGTGGCTCGATGGAAAGCGCGTGGTCAACTTCCTATTAGTGCTAATTGAACATTTTCACCAGCTCTTACGCTTGAGGTGCTGTGAGCGGATATTGGTCAAAATCGTTGTGTTCGAAAGGGGGTGGGTGACTTTGAGCACAAATTTAATGGAGAATGGGGCGTCGTCCACTAACGACTGTTGGCATCAGAAAACTAGAGTCCCTGGGATATCACGTGGCGTTGTTTGCGTGATCCCACGTTTAGCCATTTTGATACACTACCTGCGTGTGACAAACGGACGGACGGACAGACACACGATGACAGCAAGTACCTAACTAGCACAGCGTCGCGCGGGTAAAAATAGAATGGGTCAGATCGAGGTTCAAAGCTGGGTTAGGCTGTGTCCACTGTAAAGTGACCCTGAAAATACTCCATTTACTGTTAACCTATAACGACGCGTTGGCGAGTACTTCACGGTCAATTTGCACACCGTAATTGAAATGTGTAGCTTAACCCGTTGTAAAGATATGTCGGGGGCCTGAAAATTAAAAAATGGGTTGGGTTTGGTTTGGGTGTTTGGGTTATTCAAGGTTATCGACAAAATTTCCATTTGATATAGCACAAACGATGTCTTTATCTGGTGCCGTTTCCGAGATATGGAGAGTTATTGGTCGATGATGTCTAATTTTTTCTAGCCCACGTGTATTTGTCGCCGGTGTTGTAGGCATTAAAAACTAGAGTCCTCAGGCGTAATACATTCAGCCGGTTTGACAGAACACTGGCTTGTGACAGACGGAAAGACGGACGGATACCCGGCCATAGCATATATCGCTCTATGTGCGTTGCGCGGTAAATGCCGCTGAGCGTAGAAGGTCCGGTGCGAGTAGTGCTGGGCGAACGAGAGAAACTGAGACAGCTGAGCAGTGTGTGATGGGAAGATTGAACAAGGAGTGATGCATTGTGGGACTGCATGGACCTGTTCTCACTTGTCTCTCATTCTTACCATCAACCGTCGTCACTGATACTCACTCTGACACGTCAATAAAGCGTGGAAAGTGATAGAGATTTACACACACACTCTTCATGTAGCCTAACGACTGACCTTGACCTTGAACCTTGACCTTGACCTTTAACCCAAAGTAGCCTCGCCAGTTACTCGTGCCACGAGGACCAGTTACAGCAGTTATTTTCCATTCTTGTGTTAGAAACTTATTGTACGGGACGGACGGATGGACAGACAGATGGTAGCAAAGGACAACTAGAAAACATAGGCAGTCGTATCGACATGCAGACCCACGCCGGCAACGGTCGCAGGTAGCACAGCGGCGTATAAGTGTACCGAATACCGGCCATCGTCACTGGCAACCGTGCGCCGTGACGGTTTTCATAACCGTGTGATCTTGATCTTTGACCTTTTGACCTCTGGGTCAATGCTTGTCGAGCGACTGCTATAGAGTATATGGGTACCAAGTTTGGTGTTGATAGCTCAAGCCGTTTTCTTGTTAGAGCGCGGACAAACAGACAGACGCGCCTGAAGGCAATGCCCACGTCGGCGGCTATGTCGGCGTGGGTAATAACGTCGGTTGCCGACGTAAAATAGGAATAAGTCTAGTTAGAAGCATCATGAGAATGACTATTAGCGGAATGGTTGCTTCAGCAGTAAACAGTGGCACAGGTTATTAAACGACGCTGCAAGCTGCTGTGTTTACACGACTGTTGAACCTAGCTGCACGGTGTGGTATGTACGTGCGCGGTGCAGGACTTCGGCGAGACGCCGGCGTACGTGCTGAAACGGAAGGAGGAGATGCAGCGAGCGCAGGACGAGTATGACGCGTACGTGGCGGAGCACTTCCGGCGTGGAGCGATGCGACAGCTGACGGACGACGAGAGACAGGCGCTCATCGACGGACTCAAGGAGAACTGGGAACAGCTCCATCGCGACTACCTCCAACTGTCGGTCGTCATCGACACGGTGCCCAAAAAACACCGCAAGGAGCGACTCGAATCGGACATGAAGCAGCTGGAAAAGGACGTGGAACTGCTCGAGTTGCATCCAGTCATCTACGTCACCAACTAGAGGCGGTGTCAGCCGCGGCGGCGCGCCGCATTGAATAGAGAACCTCTCGTTTAGACTTTTCTGTGAATAGGCCTAGCGTCGAGCTAGGGTCACGCCAAGCACCTGCCACTGTGCGCCAGACAAGCACCTGCTCGTGCTCGTGCTCGTGTCTACTTGCCCGTGACTTCGCAAATGCTAATTGCTCTTCGAAATTCTTTCACCATCAGCCCAGCGGTAGGTCTAGAAATCCGTCACTGACGGTCGGTCCCGCCACACCTGAAATGTGTCGCTACACTACCTAGTGAAATATCCGGTCACAGTGGCTCGGTTTGTGCCCCATGTATTGAGGGATGTAGTGATAATGAGTGAACTTCATAGTCATTCTTGTTGGAAGTCTGGACAGGATCTCAGTGTACAGTGGAATCGACGATTGCCTCTCAGACACGTACTCTACACACTCCATGCGATCTGTTTTATTGTCCGACATTTGGCGTACAGTTACGTTACTGTTTCTGACATTTGATGTGACAGCTTCAAACAGTAACCTGCTGCTGTCTGCATGTAGCTTTGTCTGCCTCCATTCTCCTGCTATAAGCCGCTACGTTTACTTACTTACTTACTTACTAAGTTAACCGTCTAGCCCATCAGAAACAGCCGTGATCACGTGATCATCCAACTACACCCGGGATGTTTGGACGTGTTTTCTTGAACTAAGGGACGACGTGGCATTTCATAGTTCAGCCAGAGGCGTGTGTGGGATACTGAATTACTGATAGCGCTTATTGACCAAACAAACTGGTAAATGACTTGACAAAAAGCGTTAAACTCGATCCACACAAAGCACAAACACCTAATACCAAATGAAAAGTACTCTGAGAGAGTACAACTCCTCGCGAAAGCGAAATTTGGGGGTTTGTCGCCAACACTTGGCAACACTCTTGCCACACCTACTATTAGAAGTATAAAATGTAAACAATCGCCAGTTTACGGAGTTTTTTTGACCGTTACTTCCACTTCCCTCTACCGATCGTAACGAAACACGAACTTGGTCTTCCCTTTCCCCCTAGGAACCTTCCCATAAAATGTGGTACAAATCCGTCTACAATCTTTTTAGTTATCGTGGTCACAGACACACAGACAGACAGACACACAAATCAACGCCGGTAAAAACATACTCCCTCGCTTTCGCGCGGAGAAAAATTATATCTGTGGACTGTGGTATTTTTGTAGTTACATGCTATTATGTTATGCCTCAAAGTTCAAACCAACGTTTATTATGTCCGTTAATGATGACTCCACTCACAAGCTGGAATTTGCCTACTATAGCGTCGAACTGAGAGGCTGGTTTCATGTGAGTTAATCTAAAGTCTCAGTTGGCGTTGAAAACACTGCAGCAGTTGATTGTTGTTGCATACTTTGACGTCTTGGTCGTTATTCGATAGCGATGTTTTAACGGTGACATTGAATTGACAGTATTCTTTTGATATTATTTTGTGACGTTTTTTTTGATTAATGTATATAAATTCCACGTGTATGTAACAGTTCGATTCCTTAACTTTGTCTTTGTTGAACAAAAAAAGTTAAAAACACAAGCAATTTGTGTTGTCAGTTGAGGAGAGAAATTACATTGTTGATTGTTGACTGTTTTATAACCAACGAAATTCTACAATAACAGTACTTTTTCAGGGTTTTGTTGATATGCCTCCCCATTTAGGGGTCAAGCCCCAAATATAGTGCGTGAATACGATACGGTACAGATTAACGTGCGCTCAAAAGCTGACGGGATGGCCAGCTTAATCTAGCGCACGCCCAGAAACATAACATAAGGAAAAAATAAAATCAAAATAAGCATTTTCAAGTCAAATTCGCAAAATAATTTAAAACATATATATTATCGAGACTACTAAATTGATTTGAACCAAATTTTGCGTAATGATTAATGAGATCATTGACGCTAGTTTAAGTCCGTCTTCTAGTTGACGATACGATACGATACGATATGATACGATATGATACGATAGATTTACGTGCGCTCAAAAACTGACGCTATGGCCAGCTTAATCTAGCTCACGGCTCAGAAACGAAAAATAAGGAAAACAAAATTCGAGTAGCTCAGACGAAACAGTTTTAGTTTTAGTTAGTTAGTTAGTTAGGCCTAGTTAAAGAATTTAGCCTACATTAACGTGACATAAGTCCTAAAACTTCTAGGTCACGGAACAAAGGGAAAACGAAACAGTGAGTCAAGTGCTATAGCAGTTCGTTTATAGTATCAAGGCAGTTAAAATGGGTGTACGTAGGCCTACTAGCCCACTCTTAGTCCAAGGGCCGCTTTTTTCCACCGCATATTAGTCTCCGATTAACGCTAATGGGATATTAACTCATTAATGAGAGTTAGTATCCCATTGTCGTTAATTGGAGATTAATTTGCGGTGCAAAATCGGCCGTACGTGCGTTGCATGACATCCAAAAGAATCTTGAGTTATCAGCATTAGTGATATACGCAGTCGATCGAGTCTAAACTGCCGGCTCAAGTCTGTCTCGGACATCTCACTTGACTTGACTACTGTATAACTGACACAAGGAACGTCGAGAAGTAGGCCACAAGGAACTTCCTGGAAAGTGGAATGCGGCGCCGACCAGTTACGGAACTAATAAAGTCGAAAGAGAGCGACGCATATCTGGAACGACCATCCTATTCTATGGGATGAGACTGGCAGCAGTCGTGAGCTGTTTATCATGAGGCAGCGAGTAGTGATGATGCGTGCCTGTGGCTGCCGGTGATGCGGCTGCGGCTGCTGCTGCTGCTGCTGCTGCTCATGCTGATGTGAAGCTGTGACATCATTGATGCCGTGTGCAATTGGTCGACGACGCTCTTCTGCACGCTGTCTGCTGCGCTGGTCGCGTCTCACGTCGCATAAATTACTGCGAGCGACCGATCAAGCATTGCCGTATTCGTCGTCGTCGTCGACATGATCAAAGCTCTCGACATTTGCCTGGCACAACTAACCAGTGTGTGGAGAATGGACCTGCGAGAAAAACAGAGATTCTAGGTCGACCGGTAAGACATCACTTCATGTCGTCTGTGCCGTTAGTACTGTTGTCATTCTGTGCAGTTGAACGGTGCCTGTGTTGACGAATGAGTAGGTCCTACACGACAAGTCCTACACTTTATCACGTCACAGCTAGTTGGACAGACAAAATACCAGTAAAATGTCCACTATACGTTAGTAGACTTATGACAGTTGGTACAGCCTAGCAGTGTACCAACTGTCACATTGTCCGCTATGACACGTTAATAATATTGCATGCACTGTAGGAGCCTAAGTATTAGGTTCGGGCCAATTCAGCTCCCTTCCCATTCTTTCTGCATCGGTAAATTGTTCACTAACCACTAAGGCCTGCAGTGCACTGTCCGCGTTTTTCGACTGTCCTAGTGTGTAGGAAATAAAAACTGCAGTTCGTTTACATATTTTAGCGTCTGATCTTTATTTATCAATCAATCAAACGTAGTCTGCATGCATCAGTAAGGATAGGACAATGTGGTTACACGTATTTAAACAAACAATAACTAATAAAAGAGAGATTACTGTTACATTGTGGTAGTACATACGAATGAGCGCGATAACACATGTCGTAGCACTGGCTGTAGTTCTTCTTTGGTTAGTAATCTTGGCATTATCAGTGAATGTATTCAAAAGGTCAGAAAAAAGTTCAGCATTCACAAAGTCGAGTGTATGAGAACGGAAATGGGAATCGGCAGAAGAGACGAAGAGAAAGTAACACTTAAGGTTAGTTCACACTGGATGTGTTGCGTTGAGTTGCAGTGAGGCACGCAACGTAGGCCTATTCGGTGTGAACGTACCTTTATGTAAGAGTAAGTAAGTAAGTAAGTAAGTAAGTAAATTCTTTATTAAACACGTGACAAACGCACATGCAACATAATGTGATAAAAACATGGGACGAATGTACATACAAAAAGGCTACACAAAAGTAGTGTGAACTAATAACGGTTATACGTATACGAACAACATAACAATAAAATTGGTTGATTAATAGATGTCGCTAAATAACATTCTATAGAGAAAGTTTTTCTTGCTAGCAGCATTGACTAGGTAATATTAGACTGTGTGTGCAATATGTGCAAAATGTCTTCGTGAAAATCCACTAGGGTCAGCCCCAACGGGGCGCCAAATACGAGCAGTCATGTACACAGTAAATGTAGTAATATATCCGAAACGGTGCAAAACAGGCGTTACTACAGACTGCTAATAGGAAGTGATATACATTGCCTATCTCATGGCGGTATAATTCCGATGACCATGGGTGACGTTTAAGGTCGTTCACCTATTGCATGGAAGCCTTCTCAAGTAAGATTTTTACCCGCGCGATGCTATGTTAGCACGGTACTCGCCATCACCGTGTGTCCGTCCGTGTGTCTGTCTGTCACAAGTTGGAGTTTTACTAAGATGTCTAAGCCTAGGCAAGGATCACGCAAACAACGCCGTACGATAGCACAGAGACTATAGTTTGCTGATGCCAAAGATCTCGGCGAAATTCCAACTGCGTCATCCCCAACGTGGGCGCCAAATAGGCTAGAGGTGGGGTAGTTTCAAATCGGCGATTTTCGACCAATATCTGGCTATATCTCAGAAACGGTGCAAGAGGGACATAGTTACTATGGAAGGCTAAAATAGGAAATCGCATGCGTTCTATTGAATGGCGCTACTTTCAATGACCTTGGGTGACCCCTAATTACCCAAAACTATCCCATTTTCCACATTTTGAATCCCTTTTTATATCTTTGTAGTGGGCAGAGATAGAGACTTTAAATTTGGTAGCAAGTCCTAGCCCAAGTATGACAAAACGTCCCTGAAAGGGGCGTGATGAGGTGACGTGAACCATTTACATTTTGGTGGGCATCAACCATATCTCTGGAACGACTGAAGCTAGAGTTATCAAAATTTAATTTTGTACACCGATAGGCTATATTAGGTCCCAGCATATGGCGGGGTGTGGTAGGATCACGTGACCCAGTTAAAATTTTAGGGCCCCAATGATATCTCTAAAACGGCTAAAGCTAGAGTCGCCAAATTTTGTAAACAGGTAGATTAGGCCTATATCATATCCTCGCCTACGGATGACAGACCACTCCTAAAGGGCATGGTGAGAGTCACATGACACATTTTTTAATTTCGACACCCACAAGCATACCTTCGGAACGACTGAAGCGACAGTCCCAAATTTTAAATGCATGTGAATATATCAAGTGCTTGGCTTTCGATGACAGACTACTCCCTAATGAGCGTGGTCAGAGTCACGTGACCCGTTTTTTAAATTTTGCCCCAGTCATATCTTTGGAATCGGTGAAGCTATGCAATTCAAATTTCGTGTAAGTACTAGAAGTACTAGTGCACGCATAATATATTACCTCCGAAAGGGATGTGTGATATGTCACGTGACATCCTTAAATTTTTGGAAACAAGTGACAATAATTATCTCGTCAACGGTGCAAGATAGACACATAGTTGCAAAGGAACACTAATAGGAAATCGTATGTGGCCTATCGAATGGCACCATTATCAATGCCCTTGAATGATCTTGAAGGTCACTTTTGCTGTTTGAAACCTTTCCAACTCCCATACCTCGTGACACATAGCACAAATTTACCAACATAGCGCGTCGCGCGGTCTCTCTGCAATAGCTGAGCTTCTTCTGTAGAATTTTCATGGCAAAGAAGACAGCAGTATGTTAATCGTTTGCTGTTATTATAAGAATGCTCGCCGAGTGCGTGGGCCTTTTTTCCATAAAACCTTTCATCGTCAGCGTAAATGCTGACGCATAGCCTGCCGCAGCGTGCTGCGTCGCCTCTATCTACACACTCGAGTTCCGGCGTCCATGTATTAGATAGGGTCGACATCCCCTACAGGAAGGGACAATCTTTTGGGGTTGTCCGGCGAATGAAAAGCACTGAGAGTCTCTGCAACAGTGTACGCAGCAATCCTCAATAACGACATGACATGCGATGCAGCTTTTCGTCAGAATTCTTTGACTAATTGTTACCATTCATCCGTATAGGCTATAACACTGCACGTTTATCAATATGCAAATACATGTAGCTGTGCGTTGTGATTGTTGAACGAATAACTTTTTTTATTTTAAGGTCGTTTTTCGCAATTATAAACTCAATTAAGTAACATGTTACAGACGACCAGCCTTGGTTATATAGGCCTATAAACGTCAATATCGCTGATTGCTATTATACACTAACTGCATTTATAACTAGCTCTTCAGACAAATTACGTTATACGTTTGCTGCTTGAATTCAGAAATTTCGGCGTTGCATAAAAACAAAAGCGTTTGGCACGCGCTGTTTTCGTCTGGTTGAAGTGCCCTGCATGTCTGGACAATATCCAGCTATATCGGGTGCTTGAGAGCCTGTTGCGAAAGGTTATCGTACACCAAGTAGTCCTATACATGTATAATAGCATACAGGACTATGCCTACTTGTCGTACGCTCTCGACATGACTGTTGTCGGTCTGCTAATGTCGGAGTCCACGGCTCGGCATGCGTGGCCGATGCCACTCCAATCACACAGCGATTGTCCCTGCAGCAACGGCGGGTTTTTACGAGGTGGTGCGCGAAGAGCGAGCGACTTGGCCGTCCCCCCGTTACCTAGTCTTATTTATAGCTGGTGCAAAGAATACCAGTAGTATATGAAAGACGTGCAATCATTACTTCGCCCCAACCGCCAGGAGTGTGAAGTATTGCCATCAGCGTGTCTGTCTGTCTGTCTGCTTCTTTCTCCGCTCGCTTATCTCGATAACCCCGTGTGTAAACTACATAAAATTTTCTGTATATGTTACCTGTGTCCGTGGCTCGGTTAATTTCTGACGACAATGCAATATGTGAGGTATTTCCGGTGCACTGGATGACGTCACGTTTTCACATAATATGCCGTACGTGCCAAGCCCGTCCGCAGTGTCCGCATGCGGACAGGAATTGGCACGTACGGCATAAACGCATGCTGGGGCGAAGTCTGCTATCCCGATTGCCAAGTTCAACCAGTAAAAAACTGTCAAAGTGCGGCCACATTTTCTCGCACTCGCACTCACCGTACCTTGTTGTAAAGCAAATCTGGCTTCAGTTTCTATGCCTTGTAACAGCCGCCGCTTTAGAACAGCAAATATCAAAATTTTATCCGCAAATTCGATGCACCAAAAATAGTTATCACATCTATATCAGTCAGCAGCCAAAGATCCTGATGAAATTCCAGCTGGGACACCCCAACTCGGTCGCCAAGTACATGTAAGTAAGTTAGTTAGTCGTATAGCGCACGAAATCATAGTCGCAATGCGCTGTGATTGGTAGAAAAAAAACCCTAAGTACAGTAAATGTGATTTCAGATGTCGCCTGAACTGCCCATAGCTGGTCATCTGTCGCACGTTAATAGGTAGACTGTTCCACAGGCGTGGTCCCGTAAGAAAAATTATCGACTGTCGACCAATAATTTTTCACACCTTGGAAATGGTAAAAGACGGCACAACAACTACAGAAGGCAAATAGGAAGAGGCGCTACGTGGTCTCTTAAACGGTGATACTACAGATGACCCTAGTTATCCCCATACCACCCTTACTTGAAACTTTTGTGTCATGTTGCCTATCTTTGGATAGGGTGAAGCTAGGCATGCACTTTAAACTGGTATACATAATAAACATTGCCAGTATTCGAGTAGCCGACTGATTTGTGTGGATTTTTGCTTCTGCCGCTTCTTGGTATTATAAAATTAAACTCGATTTGTTGATGTCACAGCGACATCGTAATTGCGTCAAACGCGTTCTCTTCTGGGATCTTCTGATCGCCAAGTGACGTACACACAGACAGACACACACAGACACACACACACGACGATGGTTGATGGTAAGACCGACTTAACACGACAACTGACAAATTCTCTCCGCATCACCAACAACGTCACATTTGACGTGGCGTCACCATGGCAATGTGACAGCAGTACGACGCGTGCGCCGAGTGATCTGTTTCCGGCAGAGCAGCATCAGCAACAGCAGCATCCGGTTGCGACGTACGTATGCGCGTAGCTAAGAGATGTCATCTGGTGACGTCGCACTATCACATGACGTAGTAAATTGTGCACTGACGCGCTGCAGCGGCAGCAGAATAGTACGAAATAATACGTTTCCATAAAGTACTCCAAAAAGTACTGCGAAATGTGAATATGCTCCATTGTATTATATTTATACACTTGTGTATTTTTGTTCTGCTGTATTGTATTTGACTTTACGTAATCAGTTGCTTCGCTGCTATGACTTATTTCTATAGCTGCATATACTTTTGTTATGTGCTATTAAACGCCACTTACTTATTTACTTACTATTTTTGTTGCATTCACTGTGATTATGCGGGAAAATGCCTATTATTTAATTTATGCATAATCCTTATATTAGCCAGTTTCTTAGAAATACTGTTTTTAATGTACGTATCATAATGTGATCTACTGTATTTTATTACACTGTGCTCTAAAACGGAAGATACGCGCATGGCGGTAACTCCGTTGAATCTTAATCGATTTTAAAATTCTTTCGCTGGCACACTCAACAATAAGTTTTAAGAAAAGCGATTATTAAAGATCCCACCACACCTTAAAGATGTTGTCGCATAACCACGAGGAATATATGCGCTCTGAAATTGCCACATTCAAAAACTGAGTGAAGCAAACTGCCATGCAAGATTCATCCGGTCAAAAAAATAGCTATTGACAAAGTACTCATCTAGTAATGTGAGAATTATTTAATTCACTGACAAAAACGATATTCACAGTGTCCATACCGAGCAATCCACACCCACAAAATGATCCAGTATACGCATCTGCCGCTACGAAGACGCAGCAAAATACATTTGTACACACGATTATCAACGCTCAGTCGCTGATAGCGTAAATCGGTAAGTTAAAAATTAAAATCGATCAAAACCAAGTCAAAATCAGTGTAAAGGTTCGTTCACATGATGCATTGCGTTGCGCAAACGTCTGTAATTTGTAAATGTTCATTTGTAATTCTATAAAAGAAATAAATAACAGCAAACAAAATAAATGATAAAATGATGAATCGCAATTTTCAAACTGTCACACTCGAATACATTAATGAATTTGACGCAACGACGCTACAGTATTTTTATTGAGACACGCAGTCTAAGTGCTTTTTGTTTGTTTGTTTTTACATAGCAAGATAAAAATTATAACATAACTTGTGATTTTGATGCGTCAGCCTACTCCTCTGTATCGTTAATTTCATTGCTATTCATGAAACGTAAACACAATGGACACTTAGACGCTGACAGCGGCATTCGACGAAGAGCATACGTTACGCCACATGTCGTCAGGCCTACAGGTGAGCAGCAGGTGCGCTAACCGTGAACGTCACACGTAACCTTCCAGAATACACTCAACTCTTCTCTGGTACATAATCTACATATTCCTCAAATTTCATGACAATCCACCAATAGCTTTTTAAGTTGTCCTGTTCACGAACAAACAGACAAACGGCAGTTGAAACAGTACCTGCCGCTACCGGTTGCAGAGATAACTATAGAAAAAGCCAGCAAAACTGCAAATACCCACACCGGCATCGTTTTTTGTGTCTCTTGACCTTGACCTTTGACTTTTAGATTCCAAAATAAATGAGTTTCCAGGAATGATGACGGAAAACTTCTATGCTACGTTTGGTGATTCTAGCTGCAGCCGTTTTTGAGATATCGTGCGGATAAACAGACAGACACATAGACAAACGCCGGCAAAAACGCTACCTCCGCGACTGTCGTCGGCATGGGTAACCATCGAAAGAGTTACGTCAACGTACCTTTTGACAGTGAGCAGACGGCGATGAATGTCAGGTAGCAGAGGTGTGCTGCTGATGTCCGTCGTCGCCACATCGCCGCTGCTGAATCGACGGAAGCAAACAAAATCGACTACTTAATTCACACATGAAGAGTATTATAGCCCACCATGCCTTGTCGTACCATCTGAAGTCACGCCGACTTTAAAAAGAGATTCGGGGATAGATTTTCAACGGATAACGACGATGCGTGGCGATGCGACAAATGCGGCTACTCCGGCTGCGTGGATTGCTACTGATGCGCTTGATCTGTGGACACAGCCAGTTGCTACACTATAGCATACAGCAGCAGCAGCAGCAGTATGCCGACGTCAGTCATTATGACAGAACTCTTTACGCTTGTTTATACCTGATTTATAGTTGATAACGTTTATCGAGGTTTAACATCGGCCTAATCATCATGACTTAATAAAAGAGAAATAATTCGATGCAAGCTACTTATAGTCACCTGCGGGCTGACTGCCTGTACACCGTGATCAGCTCCGGGCCCAACGCTCGATAACGAGTATGGGAAGCCACCCTTTTTACTGCAAATCAGAGATCTCAGGAAGTTCGTACGTCCGCGTAGCTTGAAAGAATTTCGTATGCGCGTCCGGCTGCGTTGCATTATCAGGCGATAAAAATAACATGAAACCAAAGACGTTTAGCGAACCAGCATTCCACCTCTTTACCGTCCCAAAGATGTGGTTATTGAACATAAATTCAATATGGCGACTGCCGCCATGCTGAATTTCGCCATAAGTAATCATGCGTATACAGTGTGGCATAGAATGACGTCCTACATCTATACACCAAATTTAGCTCAATTCAGATACTGGGTTGTCTTGACATTCATGGCTCATCAGTCCTGCCACAAATAGAGAGAAAAATGCTGGACCACTCAAAAGACTGGTGACCCACATGTAATGTAGATCACCAAACTTCGTGGATACGATTTTGCCGCATTGAACTTATAGCGACTTGATTTCACCGGCTTGGCTTAAAATGCCTAATCACGGCCTCTTGTAGTTTTTTTGCGGAGGGAATTTGGAGACGGCGCTCGCAACGGACTGGCTAAAAATCTAGCATTGTTGGATTTCAGTAGCGTTTTCACTGACGCCGTCGACGGCCGTCGACCGCCGTCTGCGGTCCACTGCCGTCGATCGCGATCGATCTCGGTTGACGGAGTCAGCGAGAACGTTACTGAGATCTAGCAATGCTAGATTTTTGAGTCCGTCCCCCGTGGAAGCACGCCGTCGGCCGTCGCACGCAAGTCTCTCAAGGGTGTACGTCGCCGAAGAAAGAAATATATACTGATGGACGTAGGAAGGCGAAGTTAATTTAGCATTAACTGGACTTACGTTAAGGAAGCATATACTTAAGCGTGCGATTCTACACCGCGGGCGAAGCGGAGTCTGCTGTCTACGACTGCCTTGTTCCGTACGACGATACAAGCATCAAAACCAGTCTAAGAGCCTAGATAGTAGATATGCGATAATTATTATTATTAGACTACAACACAGTAGTACGTAGGTAGATGCCGCCTATTGTGAACGACCCAGTAGCGTGGTCTGTCGGTCTGTCTGTCTGTTTGTCACCTATAGTGAGCCCTGCAGAAAATACTGAAGCCATCGAGATACCGTTTGCGTTCAAAACTCGGGTGGGCCCAGGGAAGACCTATAATTACATACAGCGGATTGCTTGAGGCGAACACTGTATTGTCTTCATTCAACACAATACAGCCTTCTAGTTATTACTTGCCCGAAGTCGAATACTGGAAATACTCCATGGGCCAAAAGAACGGCCTTCAAGCGTTCGTGAGCCAAATGTTGGAGGCTGCCCCTGGCAGATTTGGGCCCGATCCGGGAAGTAGCGACAGTTTGAGAAAAGCCGAATTTTTTGGTTATGCGAATAACGCATGATTTCACCGAAATCCCTTCGGACAAATCTTACGACATTCGAACACAACTATGTCGATCGGTGAGTCGGTAAAAAACTTCGGAACAGAATTTTGAAAATTTTACCATAAGGGGTCGATTTTTCCAAAAATAAAAAATAAAAATTGCTAAAAAAATTTCCAGGTCTTGCGACTTCAGGCCGTCATAACTCCGCAATGATTACAAATGCCAAAAACTCGCGGCAAATGGTCCTCCTACGGGATGTCTAGTTTTCATTTTTACCGTTAGAATCAATTCCAAGTCATTCCACTGGGCTGTATACGCTGCGCACCGGAAGTCCACTCTCAACCTGTTTCGCGATTTCGGTAACTACGTATGGTATCGATAACGCGTACATCAGTCACCCGCATGCAGCCAATCACCATCGACTATTAAGTTACGTGACATCATGCCTCCTGGAATGCAGCAAGTACAACAGCTTATTTCACATGTGCGGATGCTGAAACAAAACTCAAATAGGCTAATAAAACATTTCTGTCGGCGCAGCTGTTGACTAAAATGTTGTTTCTCACTAAATTTCAACGTCTTGCGACTTCTGGCCGCCATAACTACGCAGTGATTATAGATCGCCGGAAATTCACTACCAAAAGATCCCTCTACGGGATTCTAGTTTCCATTTTCACCGTTAGAATCAATTCAAAATAAATCCCCTGGAATGTACAAGCCGCACAAGAAACGTACTCCCAAATTTTTTGGCGCCGTTTAGCGCCCGATCACGAGTGACACAACACGCCATGTCATAACGTTGACAGTCTGAGTGGGCGTGGCCTGATACGTCATCAGGTCACGCCCAGGTCATTTAATAAAATAACGGGAAACTGGGTCAATGCATTGTATGGGCCGTATGGCGGTATGAATTTCGCTACAAAGGACCGATTTCGCTTAAATTTACTTTTTTGCCATAAAGTCGGACATAATTTAATTTGTGATTATTAAACGACACAATTGTGACTAACTATTTCGACATTACTCACAAACTAAAGTAAAACAGGGACCGAGAAATTGGACGATTAATGGGAAGAATTACAAAACAAGCAGTCAGTCGGTGTTACTATGGCAACGGCGTATGTCACCGAAGAAAGATATATATA
>Ga0209780_1000589_pt1 | contig 20213 bp, 10 predicted proteins | sample WorMetexBAHAMAS2_FD_187384 | JGI IMG/M metagenome (GOLD analysis project Ga0209780, IMG submission 187384) | Marine gutless worms symbiont microbial communities from Max Planck institute for Marine Microbiology, Germany - Inanidrilus exumae... | ecosystem: Host-associated > Annelida > Digestive...
TGTCGCCGGCACAACACTGTCTGAAGTGTTTGATCGCAGCATGAGCATCACTTGTAAATGTCGGCCAATTGCTGTGCTGCCTGCGCAGCAAGATGCGCGGCAGGAACCCTTCGTGTCGTATTGCTATAGCACATCGCACTTCATGTGCCTGTAATAAAACTACTAATGCTGGTGGTAACCACAGTGACTGCCTTTGTCTACTATACTTGTAAAGTACTACTAGCTGTTGTTTAACAATGACTTTTTTATTGCAAGACCACGGACGAATCATAAGAGATAGCTCGACAGCCACACCACGGACGTTTCTAGCGTACATGTTAGTCGGCACTCAATCGTCACATTGCAATGTCTCTGGAAGAAACTGATATAGAGCGGCGATTGCGTAAGATGACCGGATAGTCTTTCGCGTGCTGCTGGTCACCTGGGTATAAGCGCTGGACAGTGTGCATCGTGCAATAATAAAGCCTTTTTTGCCAATCATGGATAGTCATCGGGTCGAGTCCAGGAAGCCGGGAATATTAGCGGGTCGGGTCGGGTCACGATTTTTGTGGGCCGGGTCGGGTCTTGAAATTTGGACCCGCGTGCAACTCTGAGCTAAACAAAGTTGAGAGGTGCGATGGTGTGTGTCGGCTGGCAGAAGCACTAATGATGTCAGTGGTGCATGCGATTGTCCAGCGTCCACTGCAACCAGCAAAGTTTCATCACTGTGGTGGCTTATGCTACTGCTGCTGCTCGCTGTGCCTGCGCCGATGGTTGTTGCTGTTGTCGTGTGGAGAAAGAGTGTCATGAGGCAACGTCAGGTTGACGCAGTGTCTGACCAGCCACAACCTGCAGGCAGAACATCTGCCTATATGACTGACAGCAACTAGACACCAGCCGCTGCTGCATGTCAACCTTCATTCCAATCAGTGTAATTTCGTATCCTGTTGAAAGCAGTCACTAAGTTCAAATCTTCAGCAAAGCTGAAAAAATTCTGTCACCCTGAGAGATGTGTAATGACATTAAATTCCGCTAAACAGCAGTGTTTACACCAGTAACAGCATATGATGGCATCAAAGTGCAGTAGAATTATAGGTAACTAACAAGTATTGTACTAAGGAAAAATTACTGGCTTCCTAATCCAATTCATCCCAATAGGCCCTTATCCAATCCACAATTTGTTGTCCCATGCCCTTTCTGAGCCATAAATTTAAAGAAAAAATTCATGTTATTTTTTCTATAACTATGTACACAGATAAACGAACCAACAAAGAAATTGTCGAAAAATGTACTTGACACATTGTAATCACGTTTGTTCAATCATTGCATAAACGACATTGCTAGCTGCAACACTGCTCACTAACGTCATTTTTTTGTTCCCGATACAGCCTATTTTTTGTGCTGAAAGGGGATGTTAATGTCCAAACCAACCAACCACTAACGTTATTTGTATCACTCGTTTCACAGGTTCTCGTTTAATACTTATGCATTATTCATGTACTCAGTCATCTGTTCTATATTTAGCAACATCTTTTGTGAACTTACGGTGTTATTCCTAGTTTAGTAATTTAATCATTAGGCCTAGTTATACTTACCAACATTTTTCATGAACTTACAACTCAATTCCCACGACATATGGATCTGAATAAAGTATAAATGTCAAAAAACAATGGCTTTACTTTTTATTATGCACTCACTACATACAAACATCACTGAAGTCAACTTGCATAGGTGCAAAATTCCATTATGAACTACCTATACCAGCCTCAGTTTCATCACATAATTGGCCAGTTCATCATATAATATAAAACAATGACAGTAGTAAATACACCAATAGTAAAAAAATGACCTGTTTCAGTATCAATTGAAACTGTCACTGAGCAGCATAAAATGCAAAAAATCTCACGGCAACAACGCTCCACAATGACCCGAAATGTCTAGGACAGTTTAATGTGAAGAATCAGCACCACCTGGTATTTTATATTGTAAAACCCTTATTCAGCTAAATTTCTCATCTAAAATTACTTTGGTCTCGTCTTAAAAAGCATTTTTGCATCTGTTATCATTACTGTTACGTCGTTCCCGGTAGGGGCATCTGTATGCCTATCTCTCTGCTCGGACATCCTTAAAAAACACACTTCAAATTTCACCACATTTTCTTTACGTGTTACCTGTGGCCGTGGCTCAGTCTTCCTGTGATGACAGTGTAACATGCAGGCATACTTCCGGTTTTGTTGATGACATCATGTTTACACACAATGGAGGGAACACACCCGAATCAAGGACAACGTGTATGTTTTGTGCAGTTCACCAGGTGGCAGCACCGGGGCCGAAGTCTGCCATCTCCAACTGCACCTTATTATTGATATGATATTGTCTTTGGATGTGGAAGACTTATCTGGTTTGGGTCAGTGGTTCTAAGTTTTCTCAGTGCTTCAATACGGTTCATCGTGTGACAGGAAGGGCATCCAGCCTGCTACTGTTTTCTGCAAAAATCTTTCTTTTTGAACGAGTGGAGGAAAAAATCAAGGGACAACCAGCAATCTGGTAAACCAGATTCACTTGAAAAATAACCATTAACGCAGTGTTTGTGTGTACGTGCTGACATGATACTGCGTGACTGTCCATACTCAGCAATATTTTAATGCTGCAGCCACAGACGACCCACAAAACACACGAAATGAAAGGCACACAATACTGAGGGCTTTAAAGTACCAGTTATAATGGAACAATGCATGGTTATTACTTTCCTGTCACTATATTTTGATTCTGTGGCTTCTTACACTCTCTTAGAATATTAGCCATATACTGTAATTAATTAGCATCACAGATGACAATACTTATTGCGAAACAGTCCGACGCATGGTCATCATAGTGTTAATTTCCCAAATTATAGTTCGAAGCTGATCAATTATTTCCTTTAGTTGTCGATTCTTCTTCTGCAGTTGCTAGAACACAATCATCAAAAGCAACACAGAGTTACTGAGTACGCCATGCATGTTGTACATTACAATAAACGAGAATGACAGCTGGTCAAGGTTGCAAAGTGGTATTTTTCCAATGCCTGGGAGCAGTGTTGGCCAGAATGTAAAAGCAGAGATGGGCTATGGAGCGTGCCTCCTCAGAATTTTTGCCACCAAATACAGTTAGACCCCCAAGTAGTTGCTTTCTGTGGGATTAAAAACACAAAAAAATCGATTTCGGTCGCAGCTTCGCACCAGACCCCACTGAGCTTACAGCTTACTGAGCTCTCCAGACCCCATAGCCGGTGGGGAGGGGGACTAGCTGCTCCCCTCCCCAAGAACTCCACTCCCCGCATTGGCCCTTCGGGCCTCAAGCTTCGACCCTTCTGGCCTTGCTTCTCAGAGCCTCCTCACTTATGACTATCTTCTGCCGCCCCTGTGCTGGCAGACCCGAGTTTGATCCCTGCAAGAGATGAGTGCAAGCTCCCTGCCTTAAACGACATGGTGCTACAGCTGCTTACATTACAACAAACAAGTATGGTCTGCAATCATAGACAGCAGCCTCACCTCCAGTGCTGCCACTTGGCGAATTCAACCAAACATAATGTTTGCGGTCTAATTGGCACAGGTAGTTTTAAGCCTTGAGTGAAAGAGTGAAGAAGTTATGGATAGTGATAGTGGTGAATGAACACTGGACAGAGGAAAATGTGTTAACAGTGCAAGATAGAGATTACAGATAACATTTCCTATTAGTAGTCTGTACTCTAGTAGTGACATACAGCGCACAGAAATACCACCAATGACTCTGAGTGACCTTTCCAAGTGCAGCTTGTAAGAATTCAAGTGACCAAAAAAGTTGTAACAAAATGAAAAAAAATCCTGGAACACCAGTGTAAGGAGGTTATGAGTTGCTGCTTCGCTGTTACATACATTTTGGAGAGGTTGCCATGACAATGATATAACTGCAATTACACGATAGAGGATTCAAACTTTTTGATGAAATATTGGGGTATTGTGGCTCATTGCCACAAAGATTTTAGCAAGTCATTTGCTAAATAGTGAGTTCATAAACTATTGCTGACATTCATGATCGTGTTACTGATCGGAATGTGAATATGATATGATCTGAACGTTTCTGGAAAGACTTGGTTGACAATAATTCGTGATGCTACATCAAAAGAATGAATCGACTCTTTACTGCATGAATGTTTCACTGCATTTTGACGTCTTTGTCAAGACGTCTATCCAACATTGAAGTGTGCTCCAATGATCCACTTTGGAGGAATTCTGTCATTATAGCTGTACAGGGTTCCCACACATTAGTCAAAATAAAATTCCCTGACTTTTCCAAATAACTTTAAAGTATTTCCAGGCATTTCACAGAGCTTTCTACTAGTGTTGTTACGGTGGCAGGAATTTGCAACTCGGTCTGTGGCGGTGTTTATTTGACATGCCACCGCGGTGTCGGTGCCGGTGGCGAAAACCAGTGGGTGTCAAGGCTAAGGTGGTTAATGGGAAACAGATGGATGTCGCCCCAGATCGAAAGAACCTACCGTTTTGACCAAATCAGTAACTGCACAAATTTGTTCCGGCCGGAACCGAACCACACACGGGATAGTCGCATCTGTTCTTGGTTAACTACGGAGGTCGAAATGCTGCTCACATATATTTACCGTTCGACGACGTCACGTGTATCATATAGAGTTCGGCCGATGTACACATCAGACATCGAAAAGTGGCAACATCGGAGCATGCTAAACATCGGCGATTCGGCATCGGCAAATCGCCAATATCGATTTTGTAAAATATAGTAAGCAGCATGCAACGACACTAAAGCCAGATCCTTCGCCAGTCGCCGGGGAAAACGACCCGCGCCGCCGAGCGCCTTGGCGGTCGGCGATGTATGTGGTCGTCGGTGGGATGTGCGGCGTTGGGACTTCAAAGGATGCCGCCACCGCACGGCCAGTGGTAGCCAACCACCACGGTGGCAGTGGAATTTCGGTGACCGTAACAACACTACTTTCTACAACAGTAACTGAAAATGTTGATTTCATGAAACCAGTCTGTTAACATAGTTTATTATGACATTTTTATCATTTTTTCTTGACAGGCTCCAGCCACCCCTACACCGGTCCCATTCCACTCGCTTGTTTAAAATTATGTCTAAAAATTTTTAAATTTATTTTCACAAACAAAACCTGCTATCGTCAACAATTAAGCTTTGTTTTATTTTGTAAGATTAGGAATTGACTTACTGGGCAGGGTTGCTAACCCTTGAGATCCCTAGATCCTGTTTACCCAGGAAATTAGTGTCATCACGAATGGGCATGAGTTTAAGCTAATTAAATTTACACATTACATGCAAAGATCAACTCATCGATAAGCAAGTCGCGAACCATGAGACATGTCATAAAAAATCCCCTTACCATATCTCAAATTCCATGACTTTTGCAGGTTTACAAAATTCCCTGACAATTCCAGGTTTTCCAGATTTGTGGGAACCCTGCAAAAGTCGTCCTGAGATCAGCAATTAAGCATGAACTACAGTTACTAGCTTTTGCTGCTTTTTTAGTTGGGCTTGCTTTTGTAGCATTAAGTTTTAGTTAGGGAAATTTAATTTTTAAACTTGTGTTAGTTTCTTAGTATTGAAGGCTATTGAACATTTGCACATTATTATAACTAGCTTTATAAAATAATAAATCTCTATATAAATTTATTATTGTTGTTCACGTTATTATTAGAGGACTCGTCAATAGAGTCCATATTTATTTAGTGTTGTTACGGTGGCAGGAATTTGCAACTTGGTCGGTGGTGCCGTGGTGGTATTTTTTTGACATATCACAGTGGTGCGCCAGTGCCAGTGGCAAATATCAGTCGGTGTCAAGGCTAGGGTTGTTAATCAGAAACCAGTAGATGTCCCGGGGCGCCGTGCATTCATGCGGGATCAAATGACGCAGCATTTAGATGACTATCGATGCTCTGCGGAAATGAGGGGCAGTTTTCAGGAAACAGCACCCAGGAAGACCGCCAATAATAAGCCACAGCAAACCACTTTAACATACCTGAACTAATTCTCTTTCTTCATCTGTAGTGCTTTGCTGTTCGTCACCCTTTGTATCCTCTTGCTGATCACTGTCAATCTCCACATAAGACAACAGTTCCTGATTACATTAAAATGCATATTCAGTTGAATTCTTTGTGTACAGATAAGAACTGAAAGACAAAAAATCAAAATAGGCCTACTCAAAAACCAGTCAATAAACGTTAACAAATTCCATGTTTTATCACTGCCATGTCATTACATTAAGTATAAGTGTGAGATGCACGAGTGCCATGCCATATGCAATCCTGTTGTTAAAGTGAAGAAATCCATTATGACGATTAATATCATCACATGAAGGCTGCAAAATTTACCGGTACTAAAGTGGCAAATGCCCTGCCTACAGCCTGCTGGCAGTGTCTGAATTAGAACTGTTCAATAGTGCCTGTAAGCTGCAGCACTGCTAAAGTCACAGTAACAGCCTTGCTTACTTCTGTTCATATCTCATGCCTCATCTAATAGAGATAAGTAATGCCTGCTGCTGATCAATTGCCTCTTGTTATATGCACATTTTGGGTGTTACGGTACAGATATGGTTAGTAGGATTAGAGTGCGTTTTACAGACAGACAACAAACATTGTTCGTGGTGGTATTACCGCCGCTTCGTTTACCGCCATTCTGGTAAATTACGGACCGTCTACGTAGCTGTATTTGTCGCCACAATAGCATTGCACTGGTAAAATGATTTCAAATGACTGCTAAAGTGCTAACTGCAAAAACCACTGCAACAAAACAAACCTCCACTGGCTGCGATGGCAGGTTTGCAGTGGATTCATTGACTGAGTCATAAATAAATCGTAGCTTTCGAAACATCACCTCTAATTGCCGCACCGGCTCGTCCAGTTTATGCTTGCGATCTTGAAACTGTTGAACATTGACATTGACTCCATTGGGGAACTGAACAGTACGCAGATACTGAAATACCTCAGTTGTTTTTGACAGTATCTCCTGTATAGTTTCTTGTCCTTTACGGCACAATAATGCCGGATTATAGCCTCCCGACTCTTTCGCTGGCGATCCAGACTGTGCAACGGTGGATTGCAGACAAGCACCAGCATATGACACTGGAAACGACTGGGAAACGGATAAAGAGGACGCAAATGGAGAATGTGTATTAGTCCCGTACGGTGTGGTCATCTCGATATATCATCAGAACAGGTGCATTTATTTGAACAACTGCAATTTTTTACAACGCATCAATGATACATAGAGTATTTAAAAGACAAAACATAAACATAGAGGCAAAAATAAGCAACGGATCGTAGCACTCGTCAGCAAACAGACGATCGCTTAAAATTTTATACTGAAAACTAGCACTGCTCCTTCGCGATTACAGCGCCCGGTCCGTTACCGTTGCTGGCCTCCAGTTCCGAATTTTCCCGAAGGAGCTCACGTGCCTATTGCGCCCACTAGTTTCGAATTCTGGGCGCGCGAAGGCGCGGGCTCGAGTAGCACTCGCTAACCTCCATGACAATCTGTAGGGTATAACGGTGCCACGTGCCAAATATTGTGCAGATCTGCTCAAAACTGTGGCCGTGCATAAGGAACAACGAACCGACAGACATAAGGCGTTGGAACCGGTAGGGCTCGAGACCACCCACTTTCTTCAAAGTGGGGGGCCCGTGACCCCGACGTTTTATTGCGTTGCTAACAATGTAACAATTTCCTATTAACCATCAAATTTGGAGTATGATGCAGGATCTTGTGTATCAGACGCCAGTTCAAGACGTGAGCGATCTGAGACAGACACATGGCATAGCTTGTCACGGAGCATTGTGGATAATGCTATTGACGAATGGTGGAAGACTTCAGGGCTGTCTGCATGAAGGAACTCTTAACTGGGTGTGCAAATAAACTGGATGTCATTTGAGACTATGCAACTGTATATGTGTAACCTTGACTGATCGGACTGAAAGTGATTATTCTGCATTTAAATGTGTCCAAAGGTAGCATAGCAGCAGTACGTTGATGAGGTGGATAAGTTAATAACTGTTGCGAACTAACCCAGTACACCGCATGCCAAATAGGCCTATATAGAAATCGGCCAACATTTGTAGAAACTACAGTCATATAAATGAGCAGATATTTTTTTCTGAACCACAGTGTATATTGGGCGGTAAAACGTATTTATTGGGGGTCATATTTTGGCTGGATCACTCGTGCTTGGGGATATCTCTGGCATTTGGGAAGCTAAGACTTCCCTCATGGCCCCATGTCCTCGCTTCTGATCCATTCGTAAGTGATACACTGCAATGTGACACATGAGAATACTCCAAAATAACCACTGTCAAGTTTACAAATGTTGTTCATCTAAACAGCAAAAAAACACATCTACATTTTAACTTCCTGCACTTTTTGGGGTAAAGTTATCACCGTCATTTATTCAGCAGTCAGCAGGATAACATCAAAACCATGAGCAGATTTTCATGAAATTTGGGGAAGAGGCAGATTATGGACAATAGAGTTAATTGTAAATTACTAAAGTAATCCATACTGGATATTTATCAGTATTTATAGACATTCAAGTAGTTAACTATTGTGGAAAGTGAAGTTGAAAAACCAGATAGAGCAAGGTGAGGGAGAATTTATGCTGATGTGCTTGCTGCTGGCAGGTAACAACGCTGCCAGTTTCAGTGCGGCATGCAAAAGGTATGCAGTGCATTCAACCAAGTGCCACGTAGTTTATTATTTTATGCCATACACAGAGTACAATTTTATGTAAGAAAGCTACCACAAAATCAGATAATTTTTAAAAATCTAGAGTATGCAACATTATAACAATGAAAACATAATTTACATTACAAAGCATGACAATAATCGTTGAAAACGGCAGATGTCAGCCCCAGTGTAATCACCTGCCAAACTGGAAAACATATACGTCTTATTTTATTCTCGCCCATTCGTTCCATTTTGTGAAAACATGACGTCATCCACAAAACCGGAAGTATATAACATATTGCACTGTTGTGAGAGGAGAACTGAGCCACGACCACAGGTAAAATGTACACACTAAAACATCTAACTTTGCGCCGCCACTGGCAGCATGCTAAAGTCTGCATGGCAACAGACTTGACCATATCATTTTTGAACCCTGAAAATGTTTTAGGATACAAGGTATAGTTTCGTCATTAAAGGGTGACGAAAATTGTGGGGGAAAACAAACCCCCATGGTTAAATTCCTTTACTCCATAACCCCTTGAGTTAATACCCAAATTTTAATAGTTAACCAATAACGGTCCTGCCACACATACAGAAAATTTCTTGAAAATCACGCAAGTTGATACACCACCGCAGAGTGTTCATATTCCGAAACTGCATAAAATTTTCGGCTTTTGGGGCCCACTTCTGCAACGAGGGGGTGAAATTTGGCATAGACTCCTCCATGCCATATTTCACCCCATCGGTGTAAGGTGACCCCGCTTTTGAGTGAAAATACTCAAAGTCGCCAGGAGTAATTTAAACACCAGCATATGTGCATCCTGCCGGTAATTTTATTTTATATAGCGCATTATAGGCCGTTGACAACAAAGTGCTATAAAATTTACCTTCAGCACTATTTGAATTTCGCATCACACGACGTTCTCGTCTTTCAATACAAATACCACGGCAAAAACTTAATAACGAGTTTTACCGAAGGGTACAGCCTGAAGACTTTACAACTAGGAAAAGAAATTTTTAAAAATCAATAAGGTATGCAATATACAGACACAAACGCCAGAAGATATATAAGCTTGGGGGCTTGAGTCTCCTGGTACTGCGCCTGGAGAAGTTAACAGAACAGTATTCTTGCCTATTCTCGCCATTATATTAAAAAATGGCGTTATCCACAAAACTGGAAGTACATAATATATCACTTTGCCATCAGAGGAGGAATGAGCCAAGTGAAATTTGGACGTGTGGTCTTCGAGATATGCGAGCAGAAAGACAGACAAACAAACAGACACGCTCATCTCAATACTGCGCTCACCTACCGTAGAAAGTAACATTGCTACCAGCAGTGTAATTAATGTATACGAGATACAAATAAGATACATACACCTCAACAAGGTAAACCAGGCACACAAATTAACATTAGTGGAAAACCAATTTGAAAAAAATACACTCACAGTACACTGAATAAAAAATACATAATAATCTTTGCAAAAAAGCCAACAAACAAAAACAGCCCGGCAGGATATCATGGACATGCAAGATTTTTTTTTATTTTTATAGCCTCTCACTTATTTTATATTTTAACATGGTTGGTTGACATTAAATGGCACTGCTTTCAATACACTGTAAGTTATATTTCACCTTCAAATTATAATCTATCATACATGTTGACATTTTTGATAGTCAAGCGATAACGTTCAAAGATACGTCATCAACATAGGCCTAAACATGGGAATAGTGCTTATGTCGAAAACGAGTGTAGACTGCATGTTCTAATGGGGTTTATAGTTTGTTCTTAACAAACTGATACTGGTCTACAGACAGCTGGCATAAAAGGTGTTGTGAAAGTATCCACTCAAGTATCAGTTTGTGTGTGAATAATAGATGAGATCGAAGGATAATGTCTCTGGTTGGTGTCAGAACTTTGAGTTCCTTTCAGTGCAATAATACAGTTGGAAAGGCAAACAGCCTGCAAAAATATGTTCATATTATCCCCATATGGTAACTCCTTAAAAGAAGACTGGTTAGCTAAAAAGTTGAGTGTGTTCATCTCAAAACAAAGCACATATTTTCTGGTTAACAGTTCTCCTGTGCATCTGTGGCACATGTTACACTTCAGGTACTGTTTTACTTAGCATCAAACAATGATATGAATTCAAAATGCCAGCATCTTTAATGCAAATGACCAAATTATCTTGCTCATCTTATGCTAATTCTTTATGCATTAATCAACTCATCTTCACGCCGAGATGGTAACTATTTGGGCAAGAAGAATGTATCTGCACAAGTACTTGCAGTTGACATGCTACACAGAAAAGTTCACTAACTCAGCCATACCACTGAGCAGTGTTCAACAAAGTTTAAAAATAAGCAGAAAAATGGAAATGTAGCTGAAATGGGATAGCAACGAACACATTGAGTGCTACGGCTTGTTGCACAAAACCATGGTAAGAAACTCCTCGTAACTGATCTGTATCACACCAGACATATTCTTATCTTTCTGTCTGAATGTGTCCGTGACGGACTTCAGAAGGACGCATGCCTGAATGAAATTGTCGAGTGTCAGACGCTGTTTGGCTTGTGGGTCATATCGTGTGACAACAAGCTGTGCAAACTGTGGCGACAATCTGTAGCCGAGCTGAGTAAATGCTGCAACAGATACACATCACAATAACATTTTACAATTTAACAGGATGGGCCAAAAAAGTAGACCCATCCGTTTTATTATTACAATGTTCCAAACACTAATTATGCGACAAAAATAAATGGCAATTTGACTTGTTTTTTTGTCAGGTAAATAACGCACAATTTCACCGATTTCCCATCATAGAAATTTTATGATATTTAAACACAACAACGTTGATCGGTGAGGTGGTAAAAACTTTTGGAACAGAATTTTGAAAATTTTACCATAAACGGTCGTTTTTCCAATAAAACGCAAAAAATTGCAGACAAAATTTCCACGTCTTATGACTTCAAAGTGCCATAACTCCGCAATGATTACAGATCGCTGGAAATTCATTACCAAATTGACCCTTTACGGGATGTTTAGTTTCATTTTTACCATTAGAATCAATTCAAAGTCTTTCCCCTGGGCTGTACTTCCACATTTTCGGCAATGTCCAATGTTGGTTAAGCCACGTATGTCGCTGCAGATGCCTGACTGCCGTCATGCAAGAAAAGCTGACTGAATTGGAAACTCAAAATAAGTAACACGACAGATAACGCTGGCATCACTCAGTCGCAGGCACTAGGTATCGTGTAATGCAGGAAGTAAACAGCTTGTGCATCAGTAAATAAGTAAACAGTTGTGTCACCTGTCAAGTATGTCTGTGGGAAACGCTCTCTTTGAGCCTATATTGCAGAGTGTCCCCAGATACACTGCAACCCATCTAGTTTGTAATGGATGCATGTTTGCTTTTGTTGTGTTTGATTTAGTTTTGCAGTACTAAGCCAAGGGATTGACTAGGAAGAATGTCTCCGAAATGACGTATTATGTGTCCGGTAGGACGTAAAACGTTAACCCAATCAATCACTTTGCTTACTGTATTAAGCAACAGGCTAATTGGATAATTCTTGAGTAAAAGTTACACAAAGAGTCTGCCACAAATGACGCTATATTAAGCACTATGAAAGCACATTAATGCCTGCTGCTGATCAATGAGGCAGATATCAGACCTGTGGTTAGTTCCCCGGCATCGATTGTTCCAGATCGATCACGATCAAACTGATCAAAAAGAGTCCTCCACTGTGACAGGTAGTTCCACAGGCCCTGAAACTCATGTAGTTCAATCGTTCCACTCTGGTCTCGGTCAAACATACCTGCCAACAAACCCACATTAACTACTGAATCACATACTGTGTTAACACTTAAAACCAGGGCTGCTGAACGATTAATTTTGTTAATCGCATTAATCGCTTCTTCTTTCTTTCTTTTTTGCGGGGTGATGTTGCCATCAGCGCTGAGGCCTCAAATGGGCCCAATGCGCAACACGCATTGATCGCATAATTAATTATTTTAATCGTGTGTTAATCGCGGTTTTCACGCATATTTCCCTTGTTTTATGTTACAGGTGTAGGGGGTTATGAATGACGTCTCAGCATAGAAATTAAATGTCATTGGCAGATAATATATCGTAGAATAGTAAAATCAACTAAAATTTAGAGTAGCACTGCAACCAGAAAGTAAATGCTTGTTCATTAAAGGAGAAAACGTTCGATTATCTTGAGGTTTGCATTGAATCTTGCTACTGATGTGACTAGTTTGCATTATAAATTTTAGTGGCATTAATTTTTATTAAAATCGCGATTAATTCCTTAGCGTGCTAGTTAACCAGTTAATTCAACAGCCCTAGCGAAAACAATAACAAAATGCAATACATGAAGATTAATCCAGCAATACTCACTGCCTGTCACAAGCCAGAAAAAAATTGGGAAGGTTGCAGCAACAAGGGCATCTGGCATAAACATGGGGAGTTGATGGAAGTGAAGACACTGGTAACCCAAATGAGTTGGCATCCAGTTAGATCATCAGTATGGATGCCTCGATAAGCTTCATTTGGGCTATCTGCCTATGCCTAGTACACTGAAATCAGTAACGGTCTCTACAGTCCTTCAGGTACTAAGGGAATTCAGCCTGGTGACAAGTGGGTGAAAATTTTATCTGGTACTGGCTCATCCAGGTTGTCCTGGATAAAAGGTCATTAAACAATTGTTGATGTCACCTAATAAATAACGAGAACTCACTGACCTATCATAAGTCGACAGGTTTCAGGATTGAAATGTGTCCAGTTGGCATTGACTAATGCCTGCTGCAGCTCTGACATGTTAATCCGCCCGGAACGATCAGCATCAACCGTCAGGAACCACTGATAGACATTTGGATCAATACCTTGAGGAGCACCACCATAACCTGACACAGAAAATTAGAAGCAACTTACTGCAAAAAAGTTAATGTCTGAACATTTAGTTCAAAAACACAAGAGACATAGTATTCCACAGAGTACCTGGAGTCATGACTGGATGGGATCTGAGGAATGCAAGGGTACTGGAATAGGTGGTAAATGCAGTCATGGTAGTGTATGAGGGTTAATATACTGTAGTCAGAACAGCAGCATCATTTGTCAAAATATGGTGACAGTTCACTTCTAATATAATGTAATATTTATATCAATAACTATGCCATAAAAACACAATTACTTAAAAACAATAAAATGAAAGAAACTATAACAAGTGTCCAAAAGTAATTTGGCAAGAGGCCACACCGCCACCTTGTCACACCTCACAGTGGCAAATGGATTCAGCTGACCCCCATCTAATATATGGTTCCTTGGACGCACATGTCTCAGCCACTGCCAAAACGGCATCTCGATCAGTTCAGCCATTTTTGAACAGCTCACCCCACAGACACAAAGACCACGCTATGTGCAACATCCGTAGCAATAGGCCACATCTCATGCACTGCATGCAGGCGATGCAGTCTAAAATGCCTCTCAAAAAATGTAAGAATATTAGAATGTGACCAATACCAGGCTGTTGGCCAGGGGCACCATAACCATGTGGCTGGCCATGAGGAGGAGCTCCATAGCCGCCTGCTGGTTGCTGATAACCTTGTGGCTGACCGTAACCTTGTGATGGTGGTTGCTGCTGCCCATATCCACCAGGTTGTCCGTATCGATTTGGTGGTGGCTGACCGTAACCGCCCTACACAGTGCACAAACAGAACATAAGTTAATAATACAAGCACTGGAGAACAGCTTTTGAGAAATGTTGCTCAGCCACGCAATAACTGCCATTACTGACAAACAGCTATTAATATATCGGACTGTATCGGTTGAAATGGCCACCAATGCCAATACACCATTATCTGCAAATTTACTAATATCATCAAAGTTCAATTCAAATCAGCCAGTCACTGTTTTGCCTTGCCCATATATAACTGGCACCCCTGTTTCGTTTGACACAAATAGAATTCACCAAGATGGCTCTATGGCTATTGCCTGTACATGTGATATCAGATAAGAATTTTTCATTACTAATGCTGATCTCGAAATATTTGATTTTGCTGACTTCCTCAAGTATGTGACCAGAGTGTGTACCTGCAGGAAATCACTTGCTTCGACCTCGTAATACCCAGTACATCAGCACTTGGTGTGGCATTAAATCTCATGCTCCACTTCCTACCCCATTCTTCCAATATTGCACTACCGGGGTACTTGGGTTTTTCACAGATCCGACTGAGAGATACAGGTAATGGTCATTAGCGAAGGGTTGCCTATTTATTTTCACTATGGATCCGGACTCACACCATAAATGTTATCGTTATCATTACGTAATGCTAACCATAACCGTAACCCTACTAATCATTTAACCACACTCATTCTTAAAACCCTAAAACTTAAACCATGTGCAGCAAGGTATGTGCACACACTGCACATGTCACATGTACAAAATTAAATGACAGTTTACAGGAATATGGCAACAACATGAGATTCAGCACTAAGATGTCAAGAATCAACCAAATCAGTCAATAGCACAAACATGAATTCTGATGCAAAATTAAGCGATATTTGGATGACTGAACTTCATTGAAGGCATCTTAGCTGACGTCACAGGTGGCTGTTGGTCATTGCTTACTACGATGCTGTTACTGTGACACAGAACCATCTGCATTTTGTTGTTGGCTGCCATACTGCATGTAAAAGTTAAGTAAACGTTTACAAGTATCATGTACACATTTAATAAATTAAATGATAGACACATCCCCATTTGTACATGTTTATAAAAATGGTATAATGACAAAATACTGTATGTAACCTGTTTAGAATCTATTACGGATAACTTGGTTCTCAGTCATTAAGCATTTTTTTATCCGACTGATAATATATTTTTTGTCGTCTGCTCACACATGAACTTGTGAGTTGTGACGCATGGTGAACTGAGCAATAGATACGGTCACATGGTCTTATGTATCGACGAATCATGTCGTTCTGCATATTCCATTTATGCACTTACCTTACCTATTGCACAATTACGCATTTTACCAACTGCCTAATAAATTATACCGACCTGTATAGTAGCCTAATACGATACGATGATACGGTATATTTACGTACACTCAAATGCTGATGAGATTGCCAGCTTAGTCTAGCTGATGGCACAGAAACGAAATAATTAAAAAACTAAAAACAAAAACCAAGTAGCTCAGAAGAAACGGTCCGGGCAATAGTCCGTGAAGGCAGTTCGGGGCGGTCATGCTAAAAGACACTAGCAACGCTAACAACAGCTATGTAGCCACAAGCAAAATCAAAAGATCAAAAGCCGTTGAGCGCATTGTATGCATCAGAACAACACGCACGACGCTGACGACTGCAGTTAAGCGTATCCAAAGTGCTTTAAACATATTTATTTATTTACTGGCTTTAAGTTGTCTGTGCGCACATTGGACTGATTGACGCCATAGAACGGGGGAGGTGACTGACGAGCGTCAATGACTGTGTAAGTGTGTAACACATGCTAAAAGATGTTAACAGCAGCCACTGAGTGCAGTGCTAATGTTGTTTGCATTGTTAGTGTCTTTTAGCATTACCCGTCCAGGAGGGAGAAGTGAAACTATGGGGGTAGGATTTGTGAAACGAGTAGGTTTTAAGCCGGGAGTGAAAAAGAGAGGGAGTTATGGATGAGCAAAGTGGTGAATCAAAAGAAGAAGAAGTGATGAGAGAAGGAGTAAGTGAGTTGGAAATTATCATATTTTCGTTTATTTTGTAGTTGACACAAGCAACTCATCAAATAAAGATAAAAAGGTAAAAATACACAAAGCTAGTCAACAAACAGTAGTAGTAGTAGTAGTAGTAGTAGTAGCACATACTGATTAACGTGGCATAAGCTAAGTAGCTTCTAGGACACGGTACAATCAGTACAAGTATCGATCAATTTATAGAGTCACTAACAATCTTTGTACAGCATTCTTATAAAACGTCTCTGTGGTTAAGTTCAGTTGCCTTGTTAAGCTGTTCTTTGGAGTGTGTTCTTTGCCTTAGATTATACTGCAACAGTGCACGCTCTCGTAAATATGACTGTAACACATGATTGCTGTTCGCTAATATGCTGCCAAACAACGACTCGTCAGCTTCATCAAACAGTTCGGTAAGCGCTGGCGTCTCTCTGCTGCAGTACCCGAGTCGCTGACACCGGCGCATGAATGCATCGAGTCGCGCATGGTCAGCTGCTGAGCAGAAGCCCGACCACGTAAGCGAGCAGTACAACAGCCTGACCAGCACTGTTGATCTGAAGACGTCACTCATTGATGCTGCCGGTATTCCGTGGCTGTCAATCGGTCATTGATTACGACACCAAGTGCTGTCAGACTACAGACACTTTCAATACCGTTGCACGGCGGTGATATCTGCACTGCGCAACCTTGTTTGCCTTTGGCTCAAAACACTATCTCCTTTATCTTGGTGCAGTTAAGCCGTAAATTGTTCCTCTCGGCCCAGTCATTAACATGTGAAAGTTCCGTGGCACAAGTTTCGCTGTTCTCTGCTGGCACGATCACATGTGTTGTCAGAAAATTTGACCACTTTGTTGCCCCCGTGCACAGGTCTCAGGCCTGATGCTGTCACCAGGTATGTTGCTGGTCCTAGGCCAGATCCTTGTATTTCACTGGCTTGGATATTTGCACATGTCGATATTTTTCCGGAATACTTTGTGCAATGCGAACGGTTGTCAAAGAAGTCTTTTATCCAGTTGAATGTCTGGTCCGACAGCTCCAGCTGAGCCATCTTATCCATCAATGAGGCATGCCAAATGGTGTCGAACACCTTTGAGAAGTCCAAGGCAAAGACTCGGACAAAAGGATTTGTTGATCGCATAGTCAGAATGATGTGAAAGAAAGCAATGATTGCCGCTGTAGTTGAGCTGGTCGGTCTAAAAGCGAACTGGTCGTCAAAATAAAGTCCAGGAGGATAAATGGATAAAAGAATGTTCTGAATATGTGTTTCTCTAACGACCACAAGAGTACCAAAGTTATTGAGATCGGCCTGAAGTCACTCGGCTGTGTCGGTTTGCTGACTATCGGCACCGGTGTAATAATTGCCGTCTTCCATTGCTGTGGTATGTTGCCTTCGGCAAGCGTCTGATTGAACGGCTGTGCAATGGGGAGTCGCGAACACCGGACCACCAGGGTCTGCCTAAAAACGAAATTCATGAAATCGACGAAATCAACAAAATGTACGAAATCCACTGCCTAAAAATCGAAATCCACGAAATCCACTCAAGCCAAGCCGCAAAAACCGTGCCGGTATACCGTCCAGACCACTGGCTGTTGGCCGGAGTTGTTTTTACACAACGTTGTGTATATGATATTATTCATTAAATAAATTAAAAGAATATGTGTTTGTTAGTGGTTATCTGTATGCGAATTTCATTATGTAATTCCACTGCAAGCTGTTGTAACAGCAGGGCCTATACTTCTGCGGACAGAGGCACCAGGGTGCCTGTATAGTTCGTTCAATTTTGTTTTACCATGGTGCCTGCGTATTTTAGTATGACCGACTACCAGTGTAGAAACTCACCGGAGGTGCACCTCCATAGCCATAACCTGTATGAGCCATGAGTGTCCGGACAATTACACAATACGCTCTATTGACTGTTATTAACTCAAAGATTATATGCAACACTACAAAACCACTAACATCTGTTAAACTTAAAGCATAAATGACTAAAAAATTGCAATACGTGACTCAAATGAGCAAATGACAACACGTCTGTTCTTCAGTAAGTAACAGAAAATTAATTCAGAAATTAAATAAGTAAGATCTTCATCTACCGACGAAAGTGCCGACTCAATGACGAGCAATATCGGCGTATCGCGCCACGAAAGAGTAAACAGATGTTTGCCGGGACAGCCGTGCAGGAAACAGTAAAAAGAGACAACTTCGGATAAAAAAGTGCATCTGGGAGTTGAAGCTGGCTGGTGAAAGCTGGCAAACTTCAACTGGGAGAGAGTTCCACAGCCGAATCGCGATGGCAAAGGTTTGTTGCAGTACGGTAATATTGCAACGTATAAAGGTATATTCACAGAATTCGCCAAAGGCACCAAAGTCTATACAGTAGTGGCGTAAGTAGGCCTAAGCACAGGCTTGCACCATATAACGTCTACTGTCTAATTAACATACTAGTAAAAATTCACGTTTGTTTCCTGTTTCAGTATGGCTAAAATGTTTACAATGTGTTAACAATATTACAATTTACACAAAGTGTTAGAACTTTTAGAAGTGAGTTCCAGTTGTTAATCTTTCTGCTACTAAATACAAATCTGCTGCTGTCCAACCTGAATCTTTTTTTGAACATTTTTCTTATGTGCTTTCAGACGTACTATCTTCATTCAATTCAATTAATTACTATAAACCTAACCCACCCTCTTGAAGATCCATCTCGGATTATACATCGTTAACTGCCCACGTTTGTCTCACGTGTTTTATTCACTACATAGTTAATTTTTGTGCTTTTTATTTATTTTTTGTTTAATGACGCAGTGGAATGGATGGCTATATAGCCTACTATAGATTGCAGATGCTCCCCTATTAGTCTTACGTAAATATCACTTTAACGTTTCTCTCTCTTTCTTGCTCGCGCCACTTCAAACAACCTTTTTAAATTTGCCTGGGAAAGTATATACTCGGGATCAATGCCACAGTGCTCCTGCCTTTGATCGCATGATTATGACTCCATTGGTCTGACCACCCATGCATGAATATAGGCCGAACCTACCAGCAAATAATGGATCCGCCTGTGAGTACACTTCCGGGTTTGCATTTTAACAACACAGGCCTACTCTTAGGACGTTCGGCCTACATTACTAGAACTGGGCTTTAGACTGCGGCTGGCGTCTGTGGCGCGGCGCTTTCCATGTGTCTTTTCCCAGATCGAAAAATAGCCAGCTCAGCGTTACACGTTACAGAGTACAAGATAATTATGACGACGTGCGTATAGCGATAGCCATTTCTGACATGAGATGTAATTCAAAATGTGTAGGCCTATACCTTTAATAACAACAACCCCATTTTGGATTCACACAAATTGCAATGTTTCGTGACATCTCTTTGCTTACTAAATTACAAAAATTTAAAAGTCTTAACTTTAACCATTCTTAATATTAAGGTTCAAGTTTTATCGTTAAACCCATTTACTTCATTTATATTTTCCATTAAATCCTAATTCCGAATTATTTGTAGTTAGTCTAGTGAACTGCTATATTTGCGTTTAAAACCTCGTATGAATGGCAAAATAATGGAATCCGACTGTGCTACGCAATTGTCACTTAAACAGTGTGGTTTCTGACATTCGGTCGCAGACCCTTTTTAGCGAACGTGGTACTTACGTTCACGTCCGCTATATTCACCGAATTCACCGAATTCACCGACGCCAGCATGCCACAGACGATGCTGGCATGAGTAAGCACAGGCTTTCGCCGTATTTAGCCTACTATCGCAACTGACATACTTTAACTATACAGTTTC
>Ga0209780_1000590_pt1 | contig 20199 bp, 11 predicted proteins | sample WorMetexBAHAMAS2_FD_187384 | JGI IMG/M metagenome (GOLD analysis project Ga0209780, IMG submission 187384) | Marine gutless worms symbiont microbial communities from Max Planck institute for Marine Microbiology, Germany - Inanidrilus exumae... | ecosystem: Host-associated > Annelida > Digestive...
GAGTTGACCTTTTAATTTTACACAGCACGTGACGAGTTGACCACACGGGTGTGACGAGTTGACTGTTAGTGGGACGAGTAGTTGGTTCCAGCTAACGCCAAAATAAGCTTACTCATGTGACGAGTTGACTGGCAGCCTTCACGTTCGCTATAGGCCTATGCTATCGCCGTTCCGTCTATCGTCTGTCTGTCTGTCTGTCATCTGTTTACGATTACTATGTCTAGTAGTAATCGTCTGCAGAGAGACCGTGCGACGCCTACGGTATAATTATTATATAACTGCAAGATGAGTTCTTGTATTTTGTTTCAATGCTCTGCTTGTAGGGTAGACGTCGGTGTGATAATAAAGATGCGACGAGCTGACTGTATGCCGAGTTGACTGTGTGACGAGTTGACTTATACAATGTGACGACTTGACCGTGTGATGAGTTGGTCGTGTGACGAGTTGACTGTGACGAGTTAACTTTTTGACGAGTTGACCGTGTGACGAGTTGGTCATGTGACGAGTTGACTGGTAGCCTTTGACTATATGCCGGACACCAGTGTGCAATGCGTCCAGCATCATAGCCAAGCCAGGCCAGATGCCAGACCAATGCCCGAATGGTCCACCCACGTCCACTGACATTCCACTGTCATGCAGGTCAAATGGATGTATTCACGAATTTCTGATCAAAACTCGTACTAACATAATGTGAAAATATCGTAAATATTGGTATACACAGTAACAAAAAGTATTTCACTCAAACAATTCCAAACAAATATTACTAACTGCTGAAAGTGCACAGTTTATCATATTAGAAATATATGCACACAGCCATTTAATGCAGAATACAAAACGAAAAAATCCATTAATAATCCATTAATAAAATAAAAAAGCATAAAATCCATTAATAAGCATAAATGAGATGCCTCGATTAGTATGAAGTAGTAGAAATAAAATGTTGATACGTATTGTGCCATCTGGTGAATATAATTATAGTTATATATTTTCAGCCCTAATACTAACCCTAACCTTAAATACTTTGTGGATGGTAACACACTGGTGGATAACATTTTCTTGACATTATTCACCGTGCGTGCGCACAGTGAATCGATACATGAAGGCCATAAATCCAGTGTCGAAAAGTCATGCCGGACAAAGGCGACTTAAGCCATTGTTTATGACTCCGGAATTGATTACAAAGAATAGATTAGTGTCATCAGTAAATGAAATTTCGGTATTTGCTACCATCTTCTATGTATTCAGTGTTATTATTATATGGATGGCTGCATTTGTGTTGACTTGCATGCCAGGGTACAAGTTGACCTGGTACGACTTAACCAGACACCGCGACATTTGCTGTGTAAAATGGATGTATGACTGTAGACCAGTTGTGAACCAGGCAGAATCCTTACGAGTGAAATCCAAGAAAATGAAAATATAGTCTACAGTATGAATTTATCTGATAATTAATGTCAAAGGAATATTAATAGTGGAGTTTTTCATTTTAGTATTTGCCTGACAGTTGGCTATTTTGTATTATTTGGGATCTTGCTTATCGCATTCTATCGGATGCCTAGTCAGCTGTGATTGGTTGCTATTGTCTGCCAGTGACTATATGCATGATAATTGCTTCTAACACTTATTTCTGAACCATAATCTACCACTATGGTACCACTTGTTATGCCATGAATGGCTACACTATAGTTGATGACTAGTGTATCAGTGACAATATTATTATTAGTTAGGATTAGTGAGGTTAGTAGAGTAAGAGTTATTGATAGTAACAGAAAGTACCAGCCAGTAGCACCAGCAGTGTCACCAATAGTATTATAAATGATGCATTAACAAGCGTAGCCCACCATGAATCCGTGTTGTGCACCCAACCCATCTATTAGTGTGCTGATAATTAATGAGCATAAATGAGATGCCTTGATTAGTATGAAGTGTGATTCTGAATGCCGTACAGCAGATAGTTTGTGGAATTAGCATCACCACAATGAGAAGAGCAGACGTACATGAGATATATTTGATATTAGTATTACTGTTGATACTAGCAATCAGTGTTAATATGATTTAATGGGATATTTTTGTGCCACATCATTTATTTACCTTTATTCATCAGTGTAGAGTCGACTTCAAAATCTGGAAAGCCAAATATGCACACGGTGCAGTTTCTGAATCTTGCGTATATTAGCAATGTCCAGCTTATTAATGAGGCACCTGATGCACAGCCGCCACCTTTACCAAACCTGAACTACAACAAGGTATAATACTGTTACTTGCCTTATTTTTTAGTATTTACCAGTATTGTATAGTGAGTTGAATGCAGGATGTATTATTGTCTTAAGGCTAAATGTGTTTTTACTGTACAATGCTTTAGTGCTGTGCGGTTCTGGATTTTCATCAATCGGTTCGGTTTTGGTTCGGTTTTGGATTAAAACCGCGGTTTCGGTTTCGATTTCAAAACCGTCACAGCACTACTTTTAATAAAAAGTATAATCAGCCTTTAACTTGCCTATGCAGTGCAAATAAACCTACGTCCCTTCAGCAAAGCTCAACATGGCACAGCAGGCGGGCAATTAAGGCCAATTAGCGTTAATCAGCAGACCCACCGGGCACGATGCATTGAACACTGTTGCGCCTTTTAATTGGCGCGGTAGATCTGCCTTAACACAACCAAATTTTAGTCCGTGGAGTATCTGAAATAAAACCTGCAAAATTTGGAGGTTTCGGTTCGGTTTTGAATTAAAACCTCGGTTTCAGTTTCGATTTCAAAACCGTCACAGCACTACAATGCTTTGCTAGCTTGGTATATGCTGTGGCGCTGTGTGCGTCCATCCATTTGTCTGTCGGTCACAAGTTGGTGTTCTCTCAAATGGCTAAACATGGGATCACACAAACCATGCCAAGCGATTTGTTTTCCAATGCCAAAGATTATTTACATGAATGCTGTAGTCAGTTTTTCTACTGGCTTGAGTACTGTTTACTGGACTTTTTGACATAGTTGGTAAGAATGTTATGGGTGTAATTTGTGTTCAGTATTTGAGAACCAGCCACATGTATCTTTATTTATTCCCCAGAACCTTAAAATATGGCACAAAATGGACTTGGTCTTTGGTACACCCCCTCTCTCTCTTTTGAATGGGTGAACATAGACATTCCAGATTTGTTAGACAGAGCAACGGTGACAGATACTAGATAACTAATCACAAACTAATCTGAAAGGGATGTTGTGATGATCATGTTGCCCACTTTGAATTTCGGTACTCCTCTATGTTTTTGGAGTTGGCGGAGCTTGGCATTGTAATTCAGTAAATAGATTTACTGTAGCAAGTTTCAGCCAATGGATGATTTAATGTCCACAGGTCATGTGATCCCTTGAAATTTGGGACTCTTGGTATATTTTTTGGAAAGGGCAAAGAGAAACATTTCAAATGTGGTACAGAGATTGACCTTGACAACAACTAGCCAACAGATGATGATAAATTACCCTAAAAGGTCAGGTCACATGACCATAGTTGACTAATGCACATGTGGTGATCAACTCTATGGTGCTGTTGTTACTTTGCCCGTGGGAGCAGTGGCGAACTATTGTAACGAGCATGTCTGTGTGTGTATGTGGCTGTCTGTCCTCACACATATCCCCCGAACCACATGCGTGATCGTTACCAAATTTTTTGTGCATGTTGCCTGTGGCCATGGCTTGGTCTTCTGGCGGGGTGACGAAATCCCAAGGGGAAAGGGCAATTTTGGGGGTTTTCTTCCTCTTGACAATGCATTACAATACAATACAATGAATAGCATAGCATTTGGGACCCATACAAAAACAGCTGAACCGATCAAGATGCCGTTTGGGATGATGAGTGGGCTTGGTCCGAGGAACAGTGTGTTACGTAGGGGTGATGATCCTCAAAGGCAAAGAGGAATGGGCAATTTGGGGGGGAAACGTACCCAACAGGCCTAATACCCTTAATAATTGCAAATTGGACTGGTCTGTGCAGCGGCACATGATTGGCAGATGCTTGATTGCAAGCATTTGACGAGTCTGTTATTGGCTGTGAAGTGGGGGTGTACTTTCGGTTTTTGGGATGACATGTTTTTTTCTACAGTGGGCCATATAGCGATATGAATTTCGCTATGGACGATCAATTTTGCTTAAATTTACTTATTTACCACAAAGTCGGACAGAATTCAATTTTCTATTGTTCAAGTGCATGATTTTGACCAACTATTTCGAAACTATGCGCATCCTGAAGTAAAAGGGGAACTGAGAACTCAGAAATTTGACAACTAATGGTAAGAATTAACAACACGTGTGTTGCCTTACCTATTGCAGCTATGGTAACGGTGAAGGTTGGCAGGGAAAGAAATAACCACTGACTTTGATGCATGGACGTAGAAAAGTGAAGTTAATTTAGCGTACATGGGACCTAGGTTAAAGAAGTATATGGAGTTACGGGACTTCACGGATGGTGCGATTGCACACCGCAGACGAATTTTGATACCTACGATTATCTTGTTTCTGATAATGTAAATTTGACTTGTTTGCACTATCTATTCATTGTCGGATGCTGATATGTTGTTTCAGTTGAGTTCTCGTTTCAGAAGCAATGTTGATGAAAAGATGCGGAAGCTGGGCTACATAGGTGTCGGCGTGAGTGCTGTCGGCCAGCGCCTTGTCGACACAATTACCAAAACGTACGTGACACTTCGCGATGTATTTGTGTGCATGTTTTTTTGTGTATTGTTGTTCATTTGTGTTACGGTTATCCTTTCATAGTGTCAGATATTGTTACCACGATATCTCATGAATGGCTTGAACAATTTTGATAAAATTGACAGGGGATATTCACTAGCTCCTACTGATGACCTGATTAGATTCTAGAGGTCAGAGGTCAATTCAAGGTCAAAGCAGGCCATCGAGGTCAAATTTTGTAAACACCGTATCTAATGAACTACTTGAGCTATCTCGATGAAACTTACAGGGAATAACCAGAAGCCCCTACTCATCATCTGATGATATTTTGGAGGTCAAAGGTCAAGGTCACACCTTTGTTCTTTACGTATGTGGTGGCAGAAGCATTCGTGTTGACGCTGGGGCATCAAAGTACATCTTCTGGTTACCGGCAGCATCGCGCACAGTGCATAGCACCAGTATTTCGGTTACTCGGGTGATCTTGAGGTTTTTTTGCCCTGCAAGGGTGACATGTTGCACTGATTGGGGTGAAATTTGGCGTGGAGGTGTCAACCGATTCTCCACACTAAATTTCACCCCAATCTTTGCAGGGGTGTGACAATTTTACCAAAATTTCGGCATAAACACGCCATTGGTCTGGTCTACCTCTCAGATGAGAGTTGAGCGCCACGGAAGTCTTTTGACATTCTGGCGCTTTACAAATCGGATTATTATTATTATTATTATTATTATTATGAAATGACCGTTAACGTAGACATTTTGTGTAATAGTTTACCCTGGACATGTCTGGATCACGTTTGAAGGTCATGGTCATGGGTCAAAGTTCAGGTCGTAGGATGATGTTACTTGCAATCGCAGTTTTGGTTTAATGCCATTAAAAACTGTATTTGCCAGACGTGGTTTAAACCGGAAAAACAAATACTAGTACAGTAGTCCCTCTCTCTCATGATAACAGCATTTTATCCATATCTTACAATACAACCACTGTAACCAGCTGTTATTAACATGTGTATCACTAAAATGAAAACTGTGCATCTGTGGGGCCAAGATGAGATTATAAAAGTCAAAATAATGAGTTGGTTGGAGTTTAATGTCCCCTTTATCAGAAACAAAAGGTGAGAGGTGGAGAGCTATCCCTACCCAGTGAAGGAAGGCCAGCGATATATTAACCTCAACCCTGGCCGCCTTTTTGTTAACATAGCAGTCAAAAGTGTAAAAGCTATTTTTCTGCTTAACATATGCCTGCATTAATCCTGGCTGAATACTTAAAAAGCAATGTATCTTCTGAATCTGTTTTGCAAAAAGTGAGTGAGCTTCTTTATTATATTGCTGCACTTAATAAGTTTTGGTAAAAACCCGGCCAGAAGTCAGTTTCTGCCAGGATGACTTAAATCAGTTTAAACTGCTAATGGCAAATATTGCCAAATGTAGACAATGTATAGTTCAAATTTCTTTTTATCGTCGTAATCATAGATACACGGATACATATTGACGAAGCATGTTTTAAGGCTGGTCAGTTAAGCTATGTGATTATTGAATAGTTTTGTATGAATTTCTTAACTGCGTGTTAATATGCTGTAATGCAGGATAGCGGAAGTTCGGTGGGAGAATCAAAACATCGTAATCCTTGATCAGGTAACGATCGTTCCACCGTACCGAGTGGACGACTGCTCTGCCAGCGACCCCAGCAGTCAGGCACTTCAGCACGTCCGCAAACTGGTAATGCTAATTGCACAGTACTTTGCCACATCTTAAAGTTATCTCTGACCACTGTAGACCAATATCAATAATCCTTTCACTTCAGAGTTGGAAATCCTTTGCAGAAAAAAGTGTTCGTACAATCTTCTGGCTCATGCTAATTGTGTCACCCACTATACTGGCTGGCGAAATGAACTCTAGCATAAGTTTATTAAAAGAAGAAATTTCCTATTAATAATTATAATAATAACTAGAAAACATAGGCAGTCGCATCAACATGCAAACCTATGCCAGCAGCAGCAGCACACGGCCGTAGCAGAAGCGTCGCTAGCAACCGTGACGGTTTTAGTAACCGTGTGAACTTTGACATTTTGACCTCTGGGTCAATGCATGCCGAGTGACTGCTATGGAGTATACGTGTACAAAGTTTGGTGTCGATAGTTCAAGCTGGTTTCCTTTTCGAGTGCGGACAAACAGACAGACGCGATTGAACACTTTACCCACGCCGGCAGCTATACAGCTGGCATGGGTAATAATAATAAATAGATTTGTATAGCGCCATTAGGTCGTGACTTCAGAGGCGCTGGGGCCAGGCAGCATGTTAATGAGCAGAGGAAAGAGAAAGCCTGGGAGAAGAGGAATGTCTTTAGCCTAGACTTCAAAACTGTAACAGAGTCGCTATTGAGAACAGTTTTCGGTAGCGAGTTCCAGACAGCCAGAGTTGAGCATCAGACGGGCCGCTTTGCAAATGTCATCATTGTAGATGGTTGACACCGCACCGTGGTGGCCGATCGCAGTTTATGGCCATGTTGTCAATCCTGGATTAGGCGACAAGGACCTACTATTGAGACAAGATTAGATATTTAGTTGTTTACTGACCATTTCAGTGGCCTTGTAGAGCAATTGGTCGGTTGTGTATTTATCTGTGTGCGTGGGAATAGTTTTCAAACGAAACGACCTTTGACCTACATATTGGTTTGATAGTTTACCCTGTATAGGTTAAGTTTTTAGGTCAAGGTCATAGGTTAAAGTTCAAGGTCGTAAGAGGACAATTTTGCAGAAGTGTCAGTTTTAGCTCAAGTGATGGCTTTCTACTGTTATTTAGGTGAAAGAATTGTTAGCAGTGTTGGATGGATTACTTGTGAAATGTAATATGTTAGTTAGGCCTACATGTTACTGGTCGAAAAAAGTAATATGTTATTGTTACATATTACTAATACAGGTTGGCTGCCTTATCTTATGCATGAGTCTAGCACAGTGATAGCTTCAGATTGACACATGTCACATTTCATTTTTTTTAAACATTTTACTGACTAAGTTCGATTTGAACATCTTACCTAGGGTTGCAGTTTTAATTTATTAACTAACCAGTCGATTAAAAATTTATTACTTACTTATTTGTTTCTGGTATTTTATTACTAAGGTCTGGTTGCACCATACTAAGTTAAATTTAACCGTAAGTTAACTCAGCAGTGTTGTCATAACGGTGATAGGCTATGTGACATATCAATCATCAGCAGTGTTGAAACATGTGCGTGTTAACCGACAGTTAAACGTAACTGAGCTTTATGCAACCGGACTAAGTGATTCACAAAATTTCACGTCTTTTATTTAATGAAACTTGTTGGAGGAATATTAATCGATCATTTTCATGCTGAATGAATGTAGATAGTAGAACTGATGATGGCATTAATTGTGACTTGTTTATCTTTGTTTTCAAATGTTATTGACATTGCCTGCAGTTCAAACGTGTGACATAAAAGGGGTGTACTGGTAATATGTTTTTTATAAGTTGCTTTCATCCCTTTCATTTTATAGATGGTACTTGATGATATGGAGCACATTTTTGGTTGGAAAAGACATCCAGCCAATTAAAAACCCTATGCCAGTAATTGCCAAAGATTCTTTTCCGGAACAATGGAGGCAGAAAACTGGCTGACTCAGGTTCATTGAAAAATGGTCATTGTGATTAACAGCGGTTGATGTTGTAATTTAATTAAGTACAAGTACTGGTCACTAAATATAAAATGGAGTAAATGGCATATAGAATGATGCTGTTAAAATGAATTTATTGTTGTTAATTTTACCGGCAGATTGTCCACCGTCACAACTCTTCTGACTGTATCCTCCCAAAACGCCTTCCTAGTTAACTTGAGGAACGGAACCAGATTTTGTATCTCGCTCGATGGATGCACATCGTAAATGTGAAAGCAGTTGAAGCATTATTTAACTGTCTTACATATGAAGTGGTTCTGTGTGTGTGTTGTTTACAGGTAGGAAAATTTCACAAAGAAAACGACAATCCGTCGTTAGCCTCTCCACCTTAGCACATTTATGACAATGGTAGCTATGATAACAGTTAGCATTAATAGTCTGATTGGGGCTCAGTTATAATATATCGCAAGGTAGGTCGGGCGGTTTTCACGGTACTTCCTCCATTAGTTTGTGGTGTTCGTATTTGTTTGTTTGGGGAGATATTCATTGAAATTGATGTGAATTTTGTGGAAAACAGTGATTATTGTTTCAGCTATTTAGGGTTAAATATTATATTATGCTTGATTGTGTTTGTGGTGGATGACTGGGGACTACAAGAGGATACTGTTAGTCTCTTTTTCATTGGTGGCATCACCAGCATGGATGGCATGGCAACTGCTGTACCAGTTTTAAAAGTGGTAGGACTGATTTGTTATCTGCTGTACCATTTTTTGGAGTACATAATATTAGAGTTTTACCAGTCTCTTTTTGTCACTAAATGATTGGAAAAGATAGTGGAAAAAGTGTTTCATGGATCGTTACTGGCTTCCTCATTTTATCTACTCAAACAAAGTTGCAGTTTACTTACTACAGCCAGTGAGCTATGAATCAGCAGCAGCAACCTCTGCATTGTATTGTCATTGGTTAGTATCTTAACTTGCCCACATAGCCCACTGGTCAAAGCACTTGGGCGCCATGTGCAGTAGTGTGTGACACGCTCAGGGGCCAGGGTTCAAACCTCAGCCTGGCCATGTCCGCCTACCAAAGAATTATTTCTAATAATTCCTACGCACTGGATGAACAGGGAGATAATCCCAGGCAAGAAAAAGGGGGTTTAACAGTATTCTGTGTAAACTGTGACCATTGCCAACACCTTGATTAGCAACGTCAAGGTGTTGGCCGCACATATCGCACACGACTACCAATTATCCTCCTCTTCCTGGGCTAGCACTCTGGACCGTTACACGGTCTCAGCTCTGAGGTCCAGAAGTAGGCTGGACCTCTGCCCACAATAAAGAAAGAAAAGGTTAGTATGTCACATTTGCCAATTTGCTATGCCATCTTTTACCTCTGTGGTGCCGCCTCTGCTTTCTCTAGGTATGTGTACCCTCTTGTCATGCAGTTGCACTACTAGGCAAATAACAAGCCTCTGATTATCCTTCGTTGATTATTGATTCTGTGGTCAGTCATCAATCTAAACTGGAGATGTGGTGATGTGATGCGTGTTATTCGTTAATATTGGCAATCGAAATGATAATTTTTTGCTCGTTGAAATCAGACATGCATGGTTCAGGATTTATGACGTTGTGCTAAAGCCTGGGTAACCATGTCTGCTACATACTTGATTCTTGTAAACTGAACTTGTGCACTACGATTTGTGTTTCCATGATCAACAGAGTTAACGATCAGTGCCGAATAATGTTGCTGATGTCCAGTATTGACAGTTAGTTTGTGAAATTAGTTAAATACAATGGTTAGTTACTTGTGGAAGAAGTTATTAGCTACTGATAACTGTTACTGTAATAAAGGGTTCAGCTACTTTACTTTCGTTACTTTTCAGTACTTGTGAATTCAGCACTTTTTAAATGATGATAATGATTATTATGCATCATTGTTACTTTGTTCCCAGTAAGGGTGTTAGGTGTCATGATCAGCATGTCTGTTTGTCCGTCTGTCCTCTGTCATGTCTAAAAAATATGCCTCAAATTTCAGCAAATGTTCTGTACATGTTATGTGTGGCCATGGCTCAGTCCTGTGATGGCAAATGGCAATGCAATATGTTATGTACTTCCGGTTTTGCGGCTGACGTCTTGTTTTCACATAATGAAGCGAATGGGCCATAATTGAAAAGGATGTGTATGATTCGTCCACTTCGCCAGGTGGCGGCACCAAGGGTGAAGTCTGCCGCCTCTGTCTCTGTCTCTCATTTTGTTGCCATTGTAATTATTTTAAAAGTGGCCACGTGAAGCAAACTGAACTGTTTTAAAAGTCAACATAATATGTGTAAAAGTAACATTTTGGTAACTGTAAAAATGTTCATAAGAGGTACAGTTATGTATTTCACGATTCCACTATTTTTGCAGATGCTCATTGTGTAACATTTTAAAAGTAGTTTAGTTATTTTAATGCATTACTGAGAATGAAAACTGTTTAATTGCGTGCAGTTCTGACATGAAAGCAGTTACCGGTAACTGCACTGCCTCAAAAACGATGCGCTAGACTTTTTATTATTACTTTGGCAAATTTAGACCCAGTTTTTATAATTCTTTGACCGGCAGATTCCCATAAAAATGCTTGTGTACTTAATGATAGAGACTTCCATTGCAACTGAACTTGCTAGTCTACCTTAAAAATTGAAAATTCTAAATTTTGGTCCTACTGACAACATTAATCTGTTTTGAGTGTGATTTACATGAATCTTAACTACACTGAGATGACTTATGCCTCAAGTCCTGCATAATTTTTGTGCGATATATGAAGTACACAATGCAGATAATGCAATGACTTTTAGTCTTCGAATTTCACAAGGTAGTGTAGCAGCATTCTCTTCGGAATCGGACAGTGAAAGAATTTAGAAAATTTATTTACGTGTACCCAAGTTATAGTCAAAACTCTGGTGTCTTGTTGTGTTTGAGATACAGCATTTCTACCAATTGTGCATTGCATGACACTGCTGATGATAGATAACTACAAGCAGTGGATTTGTGAGCAAGTCACAAAGGGGTATATGCTGTCTGGAAGCGGCGAGTATCTAAAATACTGATGACTTCCCAATGCAGTAAGCAAGTAGATAAGTAATCATTGATTAGCAGATGTTTTTGTTGGGCATTTTGATTTTGCTGTACTTAAACGGTCTGAAGTGTTGTTAAGATTTACTACAGATAAAAGTAAACTTAGACGTTTTATTTTTAAACTATTGTCTCTCCACTGTTAACATCTTGGACAGAAAATGAGTTAATAGTTGATAGGTCAATATTGGTGCAGTGAAATCTGTGTCGATGGTTGTCTCGTAATTTTGCAAAATTTTAACTAAATAGTATTTGCAGTATAATGTGTGAAATGTATTACTGTAAGTGCTATGTATTATTATTATTATTAGTATTATATTTTGTTAGTACATTGACCGTTTCATAGATGGTGCTTGCACTTGATTGGCCACAAGTTGCTTCTTTCTGGCCTAGAAATATCAAATTGGCCTGGGCTGTGGGAATTATGTTTTATTTGGTGTTTCAAGAATCACTTTACGTTAGCAGAATTTGCATTTCAGTTACATTATGTCATTTATTTGCGTGGGCTACTTAAACTTGAATGACAACATTGTGGAGACTGTTCCAAAAATGGAACTTACGGTGGTACCTCTGTCGTATCTTGACCTATTTTGAAAGTTTTTTTCACTTTTAGACTGGTAGTGAATTTGCAGTGAAGTGCTAGTTAAAGATTTCAACACATGCGAAATAAGTTAATGTCAGAAAAACTATGGGCATTTGGAAAATAAGTGTTGCTATTAATGATAAACCACAAGTTAGTGTGACTGTGCATTTGCAGTGTGGATTTCAGTGATAAATTTACTACACATTTACCGTTGAGTCTGCTGATGAAAGATATTTTTAAATCGATGACCATTTTGGTGAAGCTGTGGGCACAAAGGTTGTTTGGTACACGCGCTGTGTGCTCCTGGACATTGTCCTGCTGAAAGATGGAGAACTCGCCAAGGATTTTGAGTACGGCGAGCAACAGTTGTTAACTGTTGTTATGCTGGTTTTAACTTGGACCAGACAATTATCAATCTATTGTAGACCGATTTGAACTTGCCGACTGACACCATCAGCGATTGACTCAACGTTGACGAGTCTTGCATGGCAGTTTGCTTCAGTTCTTGATCGTGTGGCGATTTCTCGAACACAGATATTTCACTGTTTACAAGGTAGTGTAGAAACGAGTTTATGATATGGTGCACTTTAATAATCACTTTACTGCAAATTTACTGTCGAGTCTGCCTGTGAATTAATTCTAAAAATGGGTTTTAGTATTGACAGTGTTACCGCCATGATTTTGTTGTCTTCATTTTTGGAACGCAGTATAGTCTATAATAATAATTATTATTAAGATCGTACAGTAGTACACAATGCAACTACAAGTACAATGATTACAACTTTTGGTGTTAGAACTTCAGAAGTATTATTGTACACGTATGAATAGCCTGGCCTACTTGTGTCGTGTAAGCTTACTTGACCAATGACCATTCTCAGTACATGTTACACTTTAGTGGTTCAGTGAGTTCGGCTACGAAAAATGCGAATACGTTGGCAGTTTACAGCATGTTCTCTGTTATTTTAAATTTAATTGTAGAATATTAAAGTAGGCCATTATAATACGTTTATGTCACACTTGTCACGAGAAATTTAAACTATTATCATCTGGAAACTAGCATTTAGTCTATGCAAGATTTTCCAGTGGCGTCATTTTCCCAAATCATCAGAACAGAAATTCACTGTCTGTTATCCGCGTCTACCTCGATGGCGTCGCAACAGTTCTAGCTGTAAGCACCGTGTATTGAGGGAAAATAACATTAACCGTGTTCACTCGCGATTCGCGAAGTAGTTACACGCCTAAATATCGATGTTTACCTGCCTCGAGGAGATTTTTGTTTCGTTTTTTTCTCTGCAAAAAATACTCGACATACATTCAGTCGATGTAAGTGTTGAGAGGCAGTGTATACTGTACACCCGTTTCCTTTAATTATCATACTGTTAACTGATCGGCGAATACAAGCGTCATTAGTCAGCTGCTAGTTAGAAATTAGGTTCGTTGAATTACAAAATATACTGCAGTTCAGTGATGTGTATGATACTTTTAATAAGTGTCCAAAGTAATTTGGCAAAAGGCCGCATCGCGGTCTTGTTACCCCTCGCGGCGGCGAATGGATTCGTCCGATCTTGACCCTATCTAATACACGATTTCTTGGATCCGCCATTCCCCCAAATGGGATGACGATCGGTTCAGCCGTTTTTGCACAGCGCACCCTTGTGCCCAACGCTGAAACCACTACGTGCGACATCTGTAGCAGTAGGTTGCAATCGCATCCACCGAATGCATGCGATGCGGCGTAACATTATCTTTAGATACAATATATAAGCTTTAAACCCTAAGATAGTTTTGAAGATACTTTTGCATGTACGTGTAGGCCTATGCTATGTCTCAAAAAAACATCCGACATTTTTAGCTGTTACTTCAAGCGCTGTCCGGTTTTAATCATTTTTTGCAAGAAAAATACTCAGAATTAGGCAGTCGCAAGCAGGTTTATTTTCCCGCTTCACTGTACTAATGCTTCATTACTATCTAGCAAACTGCAGACGCATGAAGCTTCCTTTATAACTGTAAATTAATAACAAAAACTGATCACCAGTTTAACACTTAAGTGCAAGGGTCTAGTTATTTATCACACGTAGGAAACAGCAAAAATCATTTTGTTATGACCATTGTGATGTGAATCTGTGTACACCCTTACAAGGCAACTCACTTTAAAAATCTGAAACGTATTCTCCACTTCATTGCATTTATGGTTTTGCATACGGATTACTATCACAATGATCACGTCAATCATCGCATCAGTATCGCATGGTTTCTTGTTTGAATGTTAGCCTACATATCACGGAAAATTGTCTTTACGCTAATACAAAGAAGACAGAGAAATCAAAGTGAAAACAACAGGTTCGCCAGCTGGAAGTAAATTACATCACGATATAGATAATATGAGCTATGCCTAATGCTTGAAAATTGATGGGACATTAAAGTGAGTTGCCTTGTAAGGGTGTACACAGATTCACAGCACAATGGTCATAACAAAATGATTTTTGCTGTTTCCTACGTGTGATAAATAACTAGACCCTTACACTTAAGTGTTAAACTGGTGATCAGTTTTTGTTATTAATTTTTGCTGTTTTTCTGTCCAACAAGTTAACAATGCAACTCAATTGTTGGTTTGGTGTAAAAAATTATTGATGTTTCCGGTAACCCGACTGATCCTAGTATTTGTCCCTAGTCATAGAAATTTTATGTGCTTTGTGCTGACAGTGTTTCAGAGCTAACAATTAATCCAGTTGATTAGCGGCTGAATTCAGTGAAATAACGCCGTTTAGTGGCATTTGTGCCATTTCGTTGTGGAGATATGGCCGTTTTCGTTTTTTCAAGATGGCGGCCGTCCGCCATCTTGGATTTTCAAACGTTGGAAATTTCAACTGCTCATACCCTTCGGAGGGCCAAACGGCGTCATCGTGCCAAATTTTGTGCAAATCGGTCAAGGCGGTGCGGAGATATGTCCGTTTTTGATTTTTCAAGATCGCGGCCATCCGCCATCTTGGATTTGTTATACGCCTGTTTGGACCACCCACGAAGTGTATTATGGTGGTCTCTGTCACTGTGCACAATTTGGTTTTAATCGGTGCAGTATTTTCGATAATATGCAAGTTTTATTATTTTGAGCGTTAAGCTTGAAAATGCCTATTCACGCCCCTTTTTGGGTGTTTTTGGGGAAAAATGGAGGAAAACGGAAACTTGGTGTATGTTTATCCCTCTAGGAATGCAACTCACCCAGAAACACGCATTTTGAGGTATAACTTGTCAAAAGCGGTCCAACGGTTTGATCCCTAACTGCGCTAAAGAAACGACAAAAAAATAAAATAAAAAGCACAGACCCTTAACATTTCACCCATTCGTGGGGGTCATGCCCCTTATCCGACTGACATGCCATTTGGGGTGTCGAGTGGTATCCCGAACGTAATCATCCATGCCAAATTTCATGTTGATCGGTTAAGGGGTTTCTGGGCGGCAGGACCCCCAAAAGTGCCATTTCCTATACTTATTCGAACGACCCTTACAACAGTACTGCTCCCTTCCTTGGTCCGGTTTGGTGCAATGAAGAGTGACTCAGCTGTAAATATGTGATAATATAAATGTGTTTTGCGAGTTTTTTTGCGAAAAAAACATAGAATTTTCGTGAAAACGCGATTTCCGTATTCTGAAGTTTTCCAGATAGTGCAGTGACAGAAAAAATGGTCAGGTGTCGTCAAGAGTCATCTTTTGATTGCCATGTCTCTACGTGGTATTTTTGAAAAAGACTAGAAAACGTTTACTCGAATGAAAAGTAAAAATGTCTGGATGGTTTTTGACGTTTTACAGAGTGGTATATAATTAAGTATTTTTAATCTGCAATGTAGGCTAATTGTTCATGCGGGATCATGGATTGTTAAATTTATATGATACCTTCATTTTGTCGAGATAGTTTCTCAAAGTATGTGAAGACATGATAAGATAATATCTCGTATCTTGAAGATAAAAATATTATTTTGTTAATTATGTCAATATACTGCAAGTTACAACGGGAATCACTGTCAATGTATTCGTACTTTACATTTGCTTAGGCCTTCCTACAACTTATGCTCGTGGTAATCTCAACTCTTCGACGTTCACATTCCAATCAGTGTTAGGTTTCATCCACGTGTGATGTTTCTAACCAGCGACAAAAGTAGGGCATGTTCGTGAATACCCCGCGACGGTAAAGCGTCTGGAAGTTCCGCGGAGGGTCGCGTCTAACGAAGCGCTTGAAGTAGCCGGTGTGCAGGAGACCGACACAAGCGGTATACTGTCTATACTTCTTGAGCAGGGCATTTAGCAAGGGCTCGTGACGATTCTTCAGCCTCGTCAAAACACTGTCCAATGACTGTCCTGCACGCAGACAAACGTAACACGTACTCGTTATTTTTGTATTCGTACACTAGACTATACAACAGCTCAGCAAGTGCTACTGTGCGCAGATACATGTAGGCGACCGGATCGAATTACGTTGAATTCAGACGACACAATGAGCTGGGATACTTTTGGGTTAGTCTGCCGACACCGTTAGGCGGGTATACGACGCCGGCCTTGCAACCAGCGCTCCCCGTCCGATCTATCGCATCTGGCATAGGTCGCCAAAACTAATCATCATCATCATCAAGGCTTTATTATTCAGTTGGTCAAAACGTTAGTGAGTACAAGAGTCGCATAAAACAATCTAGAAACGACCAATAATTTAATATAAAAGTGTTATAAACTCAAACCAGTACTGTACTTGCCAATTATAAATACAAAACTGACTTTAGCTTCTCTTCGTTGTGAAATCTGCCGCTTTAAACAGCAAATACCAAAATCTTATCCGCAAATTCAACACATAGAATTAAATGCTAGCCATCACATTTATATCAGTCAGTGACCTGCCATGAATATGATGTAGGCCTAAAAGATGCTTCAGTTTCTCTTCGTTGCTTAGAATATTTCAGATATAATTTTGACATTTGCTGTTTTAGGGCGGCGTCTATTACAACGAAGAGAAACTGAAGCTATAGTTTTGTTTTTAAAATAATTTTTGCGCTGTTTTGTTACGTGAAATAGTAAGTGCAGAGTATACGGGCCAGCGTAGTAAAGTTCATTGGGGGAGGGCAATATGCGTCACCCTGCCAAATTTTGTGGCGATCGGTTAAACCATTGCGCTGATATTACTATTTTAACGGTTTTCATAGTGGCGGCCATCCGCGCCATCCTGGATTTTTAAAAGTTCGACATTTTAACGGCCGTTAGGGTTAAGAGGACGATATACGTCACCATGCCAAAATTTTGTGGAAAGAAGTTTGGATTGTGTGCTCACATTTCCGTCATTTTTTGTCATTAAGTCGACAAGTACATGGGCCCAGCGTAACCGTCTCCGTTGAACGAGAAGCCGCGACGCATGCCGAGAGGGGGTGGCAGAACGTGTTTTACCGTTACCGTTTACGACATGTTAGTGACCTTCGGGTCCTTTGTCTTCGCTCATTAAATAAATAAAGCCAAAGCTTATGCGGTTATTTGCAGTGTTAAATTTATACTACGTAGATCTGCAATACGTTGACTGTTTTCAGCATTATCAGCCGCCATGCGTGTGAATTGAATGACACTGAAAATGCAAGGAAACCACAGACGTAAAAGTTAAAACATATCACTTATGTCAATTTCGTCTTCCATTTTTATCCCCACGAAAGCGAGGTTTGTGTGTCTGTGTGTGTGTGTGTATGTGTCCGTCTGTGACCACGATAACTAAAAAGATTGTGGACAGATTTGTACCAAATTTTATGGGAAAGTTCCTAGAGAGAAAGGGAAGAGCAAGTTCATGTTTCGTTACTTACGATCGGTAGAGGGATGTGGAAGTAACGGTCAAAAAATCGGCGATTGCTTTCGCGGTGATTTGTACTCTCTCAGAGTACTTTTCATCTAGTTACGTCATGCGTTTTTACGTCTTCCTATTTAATTGGTCCATTACTTTCATGCACGTCCTGCATTTTTCGATCAACCCGTTGAATGAGTGAGCGACGTTCTACGGTCCAACCCGACACATAGTAGGTCATTTCGGAGACGGGTCTTTTGAGCTAATCGATTCCACTGGTATCATAATCCAAATTCACGACCAGATGCAGTCGAAGTCGGCACGCTTCGCCTCCGGTGCCGCCGCCTGGCGAAGTCGACGAAACACACGCGTCGTCTTTGATGTCTGGCCCGTTCGCTTCATCATGTGAAAACAATTAAACATTGCCGCATACCGGTACTGTTGGCTATTTTTATCATCGCTTGCAGTGGGTTAGAACCGCAGTTGTTAGTCACTGGCTTGCAGACGAACAAAATCGACATCGTCGCCATTAAGCATCGCCACATCCACATCTCAGTTGTCACGGTCAACTACGACGTTACACAACGCAATGTCCATCTTAATCACATTATAATCTGCTAACATTACTAACAAATCATCTGAAGCAAATTACATTATTACATTACATTAAAACTATTTATAGTGGCCTAAGTAAAGGTAACTGCAAGGACCACTACGGCGACTAGCTATAGAACAATGTCTGGGTATGATTGCCGAAATAAATGAGTTTTCAGTTTTCGGCGAAATGTTGCGAGCGATGGGGCAGACTGGACATCATCAGGTAGACTGTTCCAGAGTCGCGGGTCGGCAATGGCAAATGAGCGATCGCCGACAGTGACATATCGTGACGGGCGGACTTCAAGAAGACTGGAAGTCGACGAGCGCAGGCGACCAGCGACTGATAGACAGACAGATCGGTGACGTACTGCAGCTGAGCCGACATGTACTGAGGTGCAGTGCCATGAAGAGCTTGGTAGACGATGACCGCCAGTTTAAACTTGATGCGCTCGGGTGCTCGCGAAGCCAGTGAAAACTGGCGAGAGCGTCTGTAATATGCTCCGAGCGACGAAGACCAGCGATCGACCGATCGAGCTGCCGCGTTGAGGACGGACTGGAGACGGTTAAGCAAGCAAGCCGGGAGGCCAGCTAATGTCGCGTTACCATAATCCAGCCGCGATAGCACAAGAGCAACAACCAGCGACTGATAGACAGACGACGGAACAACTCGTCGAATGCTGCGTAGCTGACGCCGGACTGCAAAGCAACCTGCGACAGACCGTTGGACATGCGTCTTCATGCTGAGATCAGAGTCGATTCCAAGATCTCGAACAGCCGTCGACGGAATGATGGTGTCAGGCCCGATCCTGAATGGATTTCTTGAGAGTTGATGCTGCCGGCGAGCAGTTGCACACCAGAGCAGCTCCGACTTGTTGGTATTCAGCTCAAGTCGGTTGATGTGCACAAACTACCGACTTTTAAATTAACTAAATATTATTATAGGGCCTCGATTGCTTTTTCCAACTGTTAGCTTACATTTAATATAAAATGTTTTGAAGATGAACACTATTAAAGATGAACATTAGTCTCATTTCCGTAGCAGTGATTCATCTATCAATTTTACAAGTCAATCAATTACTTCACATAACTGTCTTTCCCACGCACCCGCATATGCGGTATAATCGTTGACCTACCGATTCGGCGGACACTTGCTGACACTGCGTATTGACTGTTTTCCTTTTATCCATTAACCATTTCACCTACGCATCTCATCTGCATGCAGGGGCCGCGGAGCCACGGGGTCCAGGGGGTCAGTTGATCCCCCACTTTTTCAGGTGCGGGGTCCACATATGGATGTGGACCCCCCACTTTTTGTGAGGATCAGTTGCTGCATGAATGCTGCTGACAACACGTTTAAGTTGTCAGACCAGTGGATGTGTGATATAAAATGCCATTAAAACTCGCTGGGACGTATTCGCCGTTGTTAGGCTGAAAGGCAATCGTGAACAGGCCTATACTGTGATAGTCATAGTGCAAGTCGCCGACTTAAGTCACAAAAACTTCAAGTCAAGTCGAGTCATGAGGTGATGACTTGGTTGACTTTGAAGTCGTTTTGGTGCCAAGTCATGTTGTGAACCCGAGTGACTTCCAAGTCTATCCCCCACTGCCTTTTGTTGGATTGACAAGTAGCTCAGCTATCGCTGACAAACCAGCGCGTCGCGCTGCATCACGACTAACAGCAAAATTTTAAAACAGTTACGTGACTATAACCACGCCCTTTTGTTGGTGATGTGTCATCCTGTTGCATAGAATTGATATGCCTACTCGTGTACAAAATTTGACGACTTTTGGTTCAGCC
>Ga0209780_1000591_pt1 | contig 20192 bp, 21 predicted proteins | sample WorMetexBAHAMAS2_FD_187384 | JGI IMG/M metagenome (GOLD analysis project Ga0209780, IMG submission 187384) | Marine gutless worms symbiont microbial communities from Max Planck institute for Marine Microbiology, Germany - Inanidrilus exumae... | ecosystem: Host-associated > Annelida > Digestive...
TGCTCATCCATAAGCTCCTGCTCCTTCAGCTCCTGACATAACGACACCGCACACGGCAGTGCAGTCGCTGCCAACTATGTGGAACACACGTTCAGGACTGATCAAACTGACAGAAAACAGGTCATCTCTAAGACGTTCTTCCCAGCCAATCAAACAACTAAATCTAACACAACAAAAGCAGACACGCATCCGTAACAAAATATACCGTAACACAAATAACGCATTGCCTGGGGTCACAATATGATAGGAAAACGAGGAAACTAGAGTCCAACACTTTAAACATTGTACAGGGTGTCCCGGAAAAAAGAACCAACGGCCACTGCAATTTAAACATTTTAAAAGGTAGTGTAGCATTGCCTTTTCAGGTGTGATAGGACCTCCACTCCTTCAGTGACGACATCGTTACGAATTAACTGCCAAGTGTCACAGAAAAATTTTCGGAAATCGGGTCTGTCACCACACAAATGTTGAAAAAGACTAAAGGTCCATGTGGACAACGCACTCGCTGTGTGTTTATGAACTCCAACTCCTCCTTGCGATCTTCAATGATCTGTCGTCGACGGAGGATGTTGGCGTGCTCTTTCTTGGCCGTTTGCTGGTACATCTGTATGATTCGCAGCTGACGTTCATCACGTGCCGCCTACAACAGTGACAGCATTTCTCTTCACCGCATTCAACAAATAAAGCACATAGTGTACAAAATTTTCACTTGTCTTAATCAAAATACAGCAAAATTGCACTCAATTATTTCACCTCTTAGTTATCCACAGAAGCCGACAGGCAAGGTGTGGATATATCGTTTACTGCTTGTGTGTGCATGTTTGTGTATACGGTACAGATTTCTCCGCCGAGGATAAAGCTAGTGGCGTCAAATTTTGCACGGTGGATCATCGGCATCAAAGGCAGGAAATCTCCCATTTTTGTGAACTTTGCTCGCGCAGAAGCCCAAAATCGGTCAAATCGGCGAGTGTGCGGGCCACGCCTGCGACGTTCACAACGATCACCTTTTGGCCTCCGAACACATAACAGACGTAAGATCGGCATGTGTGGATATATGTCAGTCCCACTGACGTAAGTTCTTCTTTTATATTTCTGCCGAGGAACATTGATTCCGTCAGCATGAATATTTGCAATTTCCCACTGAAAAGAGCAGTTGCTGTTAACAAACGTGTCATATGTTCAATAAAGTACTTTTACTTTAGTTCTGTGAGTGAGATGAGTTGGACTGGGCATGGTTACAAATGATATGAGCATGTGATTACTGATATAACTTATATTACATTGATCATGCAGCTGGGTGAACAGAAGTGTGTGTCGCCATTCATATGCCAGATTAAATTAAGATACAATCAGACATGTAGACTTGAGCGACACGACGTTACTTTATGCCCACTTTGACACCACATTAACACAGATGTTACTGTGGCAACGCCTATCATGGGCAAGAACACACTGAGGGTAGCTACAATGTACGTGCACTGCAAGATATCCGAAAACGACATCCATTGGACGTAAATTTACCTTCAGCTCTTTTGGGCCGATGATGTTCATAGCTTTGTCGAGTGCAACGGCCATGTTAATGAGCTGAAATCTCATCTGTTCGCTCGGCATGTTCTGAATGCTTGGGCCCTCGCGGATGATATCTTGTGTCATGGCAACACCGGACCCGAAGCTCACTGAAGCAGTGCGGTGGTCAATACGCACCTGAAAGCAACACAGCTGTCAGAATGTCACTCCCCGTTCCAAGATCGTCCGACTCAAAAGACTGCACTGTAAATATTACAGGACATTATGCAGCGAAACATCGCATTATTTCTGATTAAAGTGCGCCATGTTGTAGATTGTTGCTCGTGTGCTACACGACATTTGGTATCTGCGCAACAATGACATTTTGGCCTGGTTAGAAGATTATAGGTAATGCTTTAACTAAATGTGCTAAAACATCAATATTCCAACAGTTTGAGTCTGCCAATATGTGGTCTGAATTCCCCCTAGAATCCTTACATTCCTCTTAGGAACCCCAAGTCCAGACAATACCTACAAACTTCCTTTGCGATCCAGTCTATCCCAAGGCAAGCAAGCAAAACTGACCCAAGAAGTAACTAGACATGTTGCACCTTTGATGGTTGCTGCCGAAGGGTGAGTCACAATGACCGAATGGATCTCAGCCGTTTTTGGGTCGTCACGGAAAGTAAGCCAACTTTTAGGGGACACACTGTAGATTAAAACATTTTGGTTTGTACATTTCGTTCCGGAGTTATGTGGTGTTGAGTGCGGAAGTCGCGAAAAAGTGGCCCAAAATTTGATGTTTTTGCGCCATGAATTTGGGGGGAGGGCCGCCCCAAAATTTTTGGGGGCATTAGTAAATCAACACCACTTCCGACCTACTGGCCAAGTTTGGTTGAGATCCCATGGCTGTTCTTTCATCTATGCTGATGAAATAAAAAAATGATAAATTACAGCAGAAAAATATAATGGCCTTGAAGCACCAAACTCATGTTTGATGATGGATTGCATGTTAAGGGCTCAGCTTCAAAAAATCCTACATTCAAAGGCTCACCTCAACGTTTATCTCCAGAACTATTTCAGAAGTGTGTGTCGCCATTCATATGCCAGATTAAATGGAAGATATACAATCAGACACGTAGACTTGAGCGACATGACTTTACTTTATGCCCACTTTGACACCACATTAACACAGTTGTTACTGTGGCAACGCCTATCATGGGCAAACAAACCCTGACTGGTTTACTATGCTACAACTCAAAAACATCGTTAGTAAAAAACACTACTTTACACTACTGCACACCAGACAGATAAATGAAACTTGCACTAGGATAAGGTGACTGCTTTGTGACTGACCCAAAAATCTGTTCAACTCTTGTTAAAGAGTATGACATTGACATTATACTATATTTCTACTGTCCTGTAATTTCAGCAGTCCCTCTATTCTTACAGCCTCGGGGCTGTATGCAGCATGAAGACATACGTTACCATCGCATATATCACACTCAAACATGATGCACTGTGCAACGGAAGCTGCAATAATCATACTACCGGAAGATCCAGACTCTTAGCGGCATCAACAATGATTCTTTCTAGACGGAAGTTGCCTGCGAATGGAGCGAGCTTTGCCAGATGCACAAATTCTATTGTCTGATAGACTTCAGAAACCTGATCCACAGTAAGTTGACATGACACCATAACAGAACACTGCGACATACTAAATGTACAAACACAACGTTTCATGGTAACATAAAACAAGTCTCCGCCGCCGCTGACAGACCCGGATGCAGTGACTCATGCCCACTGTGCTAAACATAGATGTCCAAGGTCAGTATGGTAAACTGTGATGGTCACCAGTTTACCACACTGACCGCCCACCTAAGTTGACAGCACCTGAGACGATCAGCCGTTCCAGAGATATGGTTGGTGCCAACCAAAATTTAAATGGTTCACATGACCTAACCACGCCCTTTCAGGGATAGTTTGCCAGGACTTGCTACCTTTAACTTACATACCAAATTCGAAGGAACATACGACAACAGCATATGCCATGCTAGCATAGCATCGCGCGGTAAAAACTGCAAAAATATGCACATATCAGTAATAAAAGCCTTATGAACACAAAATACTTCTGACATTTCAGTATGGGTAGAATACAATGTTCGGATTTTGGAGGGTGACAAATGTAATGCTAAGCAAAAGGTAAATATACAGAAACAACAACAAATATAATGCACTATAGCATGTAAGACTGGTAGATCACAAAGCAGCATGTTCACTACTTGTAACTGCAAATACCAGATTGTAGTTATTTTATGCCTCATTTGACACCGCAATAACATTTGGTTCTATTATCACGGCAACATTGAAGGCAACAATTGCAACTAAAAAATGCTGACCGTCTCCAGACTAAATGTCCAATTAGATGTCCAGATTTATTCTCATCAGTTTTTAATATCTGTTCATGACCCATAAAACCAGTCAAATGAATACTGAATTTAGCGAACTATTGAATATTCATATGAAAAATTCCACCTCAGACAAACAAATGATGTTGGCTCCAATGTAAGTTTGTGCTTCAGCTAAATGTACCTTTTTACCTTCGTGGCTGGACACAAATGTACCATGACACAGCCATAACTAATGTTTTTACTGCCATGTCATGGTTGCCAATAGCACAGAGTAACAGTGTCCGACCAATGAGCAGGCACCATGCAAGCGATGGCATCAGTTAAATTAAACACGTTCATTGTACAATGGCTCCGACATTTCATTCAAATATCATTAGAAACGACTGTCACATAGCCATATATTTACCGACTATGCTATGGTATTGTGAGGTTTAACGTCCCACTCGACACATTATAGGTCATTTCGGGAGACAATTGTGTACCGACTATGGTCTCACCAGTAAGAATTTTGACGAGAGGCCACATTGCAGGGGGGGGATTTTTTCACAGAGGAATGAAAGTTGCTGTGACAATAGTCAGACGGCAGCAATGCCATTGGCTGCAGCAGTCATGTTGATTCTGTTATTGATTGTTTGCTGCATACACCACAGCAGTGACTCGCTATGTTTTCAATGGGGGACCCCCAAAAGTGCCCCTTCCCCTTGGACACCATCTAATACAAGGTTCCTTGGGCCCACCTGAGTCACTCAACTGAACTGCACTTCAATTTCAATCAGTTCAGCCATTTTTTGCATGACCCACAAATGTGATCGACAGAAAGACCACGTTAGCAACAGGCCACATCTAGCTATTGCTACAATGGAACCTAATAATAAACACAATTATGTTTATGACAATTATTAGGAAAAAACTCAGCTGCACCTAGACAATTCTTTACCTGCTTAATGACTCTCATGACGGTGATATCCTGCAGTGCAGGTATATATGGAGCCAAGTCATCCTTCTTGGCAATGAACTCCAGTGAGCTCTGCACTCGAGATGCTAACTTCAAAGGATGAAATTCCACTTCTAGCCATTGATACAGATTCTGCAGCTCCGGGTAAACAAATTGAACTATGTTGTATTTCACCTACAACCATGACAAACAACAGAATAAAACTTCTGCTATACCGGTATCAAAAGTTAAGGGTCACTGCTGCAAAATGACATCATATAACTTCACTATCATAAGCATCACTGAAACAAAAGTAACATTGATCTAAGTGTACTATTAGAAGATTCACGCGATTCCAAAATGTGTGGTATTCAACATACAACTCATTTAATGGCATTTATCTGGCATAACCTCGGTAAACTGGTACAACAGTAAACCATCCTGATTTTGATGAAACTAGAAATGAGTGTGGCGTGGTGGCGCAACAGGTAGCGCATTGGACTTGCGATCGACAGGTCGTGGGTTCAAATCCTACTTGCGGCAAAACTGAGTAACAACCTTGGGCAAGCTGTTCACACCTATATGCCTCTGTCACTAAGCAGTATAACTTGGTACCAGCCAAGGGGCGGTAACGCTCGGCGGCTGGGAAGGCAACCGCAGGCCCGACAGGAAGTAATGGCAGCCTACCATTGGCTGGATGACTTGTAGGCACCTGTGGGCTGACTGCCCATATACCGAGATAGCTCCGGGCCCAACACTCAGTAACGAGTATGGGAAGCCTTCAGAGATGATAGGTGGCAATGGCAACAGATGGACCTGTGGACCATATGCAAATCATCTGTACCTTGCTCCATACAGATAACCACACCAGCACTTATCACTCAATTTTTTACAGGCCAAATGCTCTTCCTGATGTCCAACCAACAGTGTCAAAGCAGTAAAGGCAAGAATTCACTGTGTATTCAAGATACAGATATGCATAATTGATATATGTATCCTGAATATTACACAGTTTGGAACTTCAGAAATAAGTATGAAGAGAGCCGTTAGCAGTTCGTTTTGGAGACACAAATGTACCCACCAGTTCTTTGACTAGTGTCTGCCTGGATGGAAGTGAGGTCAGAGACAGAAGTGCCGCCAGACGTTTCTGCTTTTCTACTCCGCCATCATCGAGGTCCAGCAGCTGATCTGTCTGGTTGCGAGCTGCTGGCAACGGCACCGCCAACGTGGCGCAGAGCACTCGTGACGCCAACCTGTCAAAATGATGTACCCGTTCCACGGTGAATACATCACTAGGATGGTTGGTTGGTGATTAACGGCTCTTTCAACACAATTTAGGTCATATCGCACCATTAAGATAGAATTATATTATAAATATTAAGAATACATAACTAACAGGACCAACTACTGACTAAGTCAGTTTCAATGTCCAAGTCCACGCCATAACAAGTCATTTCTGAGACATGCTTACCAGCCAAACGCTTTGAACAGTATTGAATAAATTAGCCACGTGCAGGAACAATGGTCGACTCCTCGCAAATAACGTTTCTGCCCAAGTTCAAAGTTACGTGACACAAAAACTAGGACAAATACAAAAAAAAATCTGGCCTGATGAAATGTAGATATTGTGCCCTAGTTTAAGAATCAGTGGCCAGTTGCCAGCTCCCATTGTAAATGGCAGAGGAGATAGCTTTTGAAAATAAAGGGATTTCCAACTTAAGGGCTCATGACCTTGACCTTGGATCGAGTCATACTGTACACTGTCGTGCATCACTCATCAATCTCTACATACATGCAAAATTTCATTGAAATCAAAGAAACTTTTCGTGGATGGATGGACATACGTATGTATGTACGGATGGACTGACAAATATATATTTGAGACCCACTTTATCAGGTCCACTCAGAAGAGCCAATCTAAAAACTAAACCTAATACAACAAAGCCAGGCATGCACCAGTAAATCACAAGATGCTATAACACAAAATCAAGTTATTGCCAACTGCTTTCTTACAAAGACTTGATGCACACTTACTTCTGTGCACTGTCTTATCTGCAATGAGATGGTTTACACGTGACACTGCTGAGCAAACTCCAGCATTTTCTAGCTAACCCAATTTACCAGCTGCCATCAGTAAGGCCATGTCGGCAGTACAAATTTGCTCCAACAAAAAATCTGCCAGTTCTTAACTGGACATGCTAACTAACACAGGTTGACCTATACAATGCAGTAAAACAGTTGCTGTTGTAGTTTATATCGTATCTGTTTTGGCAGCATTACACATTTCATTTTCACAGTGTTCACTCCGTGACCTTTCCACAAGCCTCTCACGCAAGTTCCATCACTCTCCACTATCAAGGTAAGGTCTTCTGCAAGCAATTCCCGTTGTAGACTTGTCACTGCTATCGTAAACAGCAACGGGCTCCGTACGGACACCTGGTGTTGACCAACTTCCATACCAAAAGTACCACAGTCTCCACTGGCCTCACTCTTTTCTGAACTACTTCCATACTCCAAATTGATCGATAGATTGAGTTGTGGTTTTACGTCCCACTCGACACAAAATAGTTTTCGGCGACGTTCTTGTCAGCCAATCTCTTGGCTTGCTACTGAAAAAATGAAACAAGCACAACAAAATAAGAACAGATGCATCCGTAACAAAATATACTACAACATAAAATTAACCCAAAAAAACTAAAACAAGGTTCACAAATTTGTCACTCACTTAGACGCATATCCACTTACAGCACCAAGACCCACAATGGGCACCAGATTCCAGAGGGATGGGGCAGTGCTTCATTTATGCCGGCTCCCCAGTGTCAGTACCACATATATCACATAACACGTAGTCAAACCCGTGGAATGGCAGTTGGCTTGTAATCCAGATAACCGGCCACCAAACCTGTTGTCTGTACAAGTCATACACATAAATATCAGAATAACTTCTGTGAGTACTCAGTAAGCAACCAAGCAACATACTTCTGCAGCTCATGTTCCGAGACACTCTTGCGCTGTTCACGATACAGATGAAACAGACGGTGCCAGGCACACGCGTGGAACATCAAGTTGTCAGACTTGTACAGAACGAGACCAAACTTCTGCAGGTAGTTGGCCATTAGCGAAGGCCGAGGCGGCTTCTTTGCCAGCACGATCAAGCTGTGAATATCTTCAACCGCTTTGTACGCTTCCTGAAACAGTCGCAGTAAACCGAGCACTTAGCAGGAACGGCGCCAGAATTAGTACCGTAATTTAATTACAATAGTCTTCAAACACTACTGCATGTAAGACCGATAAATCACAAAGCAGCATGTACACTGCTTGTGAAGGTTAATACCAGACTGCAGTTACTTTATGCCTCATTTGACACCGCAATAACATTTGGTTCTATTATCACGGCAACATTGAAGGCAACAACAGCAACTAAACAAAGAGGTGACTTACTACTAATTTCCCATCCTGCTGCAAGCAAAAGGCTGAGTTTGCCTGCATAGCTCAATACATACAAAGACAATAAACCGACGAATAGTCCCCTATTTCACTACTAACTGGGCTTCAGTGTAACTTCACTGATGTGTGATACACTGTTATCATAAAGTAGTGATGTGACGATTGTGGTTTATTCCTCTCGATTCGACTTTTTATAAACAATTCTATTTTGATTTTTTCGCCCCAATATTCGGAGTTGAAGATATAAACTCCTTTGCCCTCAGCGTGATCGGATTCGCGAAGATATAAACTCCTCCGAAATCGGCATGATCAAACTCGTGGGGTGTAAAACCCATTTTGTGATCTCCTGCATCGATCGCCGGTCCCTCTAGGGTGATATGGTATCAAAATAGAGTCACACTTGCTCCGAAAAATCACGATATCGACTACGTTCGATTTTCCTTAAAAAATCATGATTTTGATATCAATCTCGATAATCGTCACATCACTATCATAAAGCCGAACTGCCAAACTTAACCTCATGTACAAACAAGTGTCCAAGGTAATTTGGCAGTAGGCTGCACTGCCATCCTGTCGCCCCTCACAGCAGCGAATGGATCCGTCCGATCTTGTCCCCTATCTAATACATGGTTCCTTGGGCCTACATGAGTCAGCCCCAGTGACATCTTGATCGGTTCCACTGTTTTTGCACAGCTCAGCTGTGCCCAACACGGAGACACACAGACCACGCTACATGCAGCATCTGTAGCAATATGCCGCTTCTCATACACTGTATGCAGGTGATGCGCCCTAAAAAATCAACACTACTAACAGAACCCTTGACAGCCTACACTCGTGTGCTGTGCTAGCTCACATATGAGCCACCGACTGACTCAAGTGTTTACTCGGCAGACCAAAGACAACAAACACCGTTGTAGACAATGCAGTCAGACCATCAGCCTGTGAATACTAGTCTGTTCACTGTCTGACAATGACCTGAAGACCACGGCAAGTGATGGAGACAGCTACACTTCAGACCAGGACAAGCACACGATGAATAGAGAAGAAACTTGAAAACATTCAACTAGAAAACATAGGCAGTCGTATCAACATGCAGACCCACGTCGGCAGCAGCAGCACACTGCCATAGCATCACACTTCACTAACAACCGTGTGACCATGACAGCTCTGGTAACCATGTGACCTTGACCTTTTGACCTTTGAGTCAATGCATGCTGAGCGACTACTATGGAGTATATGTGTGGTGTTGATAACTCAAGCCGTTTTCCTTTTAGAGCGCAAACGAACAGCCAGACAGACAAGACGCAACTGAACGCCCTACCCATGTCGGCGGCTATACAGCCGTGGGAAATGATCTGACCATAGCTAGTAAAGAGGAGTAAGTGCCAACCTGCCACAGTTCCATCTGTATAGCACTGTCAAGCTGGACGAGCCTCGTCTCCAGGTGCAGATTCTGACTGTCCGGGTTGTTGATATTCACTGCTCGCTGCTGATTCTGATGCTTGTAGATGTGACCGAGGTGAGTTCGCAGCTATCAACAGCCATCAAACGCATCAACAAGTGAAAAGTACAGACTGCAGAATTCTGATATTAGCTTCTGCTTTTATATGTGAATAGCCTGGGTACAATTAAACCGTTCTAAAAATAGAAACCATACAGTATAAACAAATGAAACTCTACATTGTTCTAACGAAATACGAAATCATAGTAACATTGACAATAACAATACAGTAACTACATCGACATCAAGGAGTAGGAAATTTATTATATCTGCATGTATTTTCGTATATATTTACTACTATAAGGATAAACAAAAATAACCGGTGGATGAATCATACCTTCAGCAATGGGTCCAGCACTGTTGATATCTATGGTTCTAGTTTTTAGCAGAAGTCAGACAACTGTTCCTATTGGCTAAATTGTGCCCCAGGCTGAGCTGAGTAACATAGAACACACTTACAGGCTGAAAGCCTTTCTCATTGCCCAATCAATAGTGGCTCACAGGCTCAATATTTTAACTTTCATCAAAAAACTTATCCACAACTGTGTCATCATTATGTCTTACTACCTAATGTTTTCCACTGTGTCTTCTATGGAGGTCAATTAAGTAAAACAAGGTATCAAGCACCGTAATCGTGGCATAATGCAAACACTTATTCTGACTGTGTATTGACGGCCTCAGCTATACAGAAAATAGTTACCACCAGTGTATGCTGTCTGTTTTAACATCGCGACATGAATGTCTAATATCGCAAATCAGGCGGCTGATAGGAGACAACATGTTATTTATTATCTGCCCATACTGAGACAGTGTCAACATCCGTACGTTGGACTGCCACCTTCTGGGCATAATATGAAGAATGACATTAACAGCCAGCTACATATTGACATGGTTACAGGATACAGTTACAGGGTGGCCACTTCCCACTGAGCACAAATTCCAACCCCTTTCGGTCACCTGCAGGAGCAACCGAGGCAAGCCATTTGCTAACAGCAGCCATCAGCAAATGGCACTTAAGACTAAGTGACAGTTTTAAGACTCGAAAGACTGACACTTAACACCAGTCTCATACAAGTACCAACTAATGCAATTTTTGGGATCCTCATGACTCCAGACCTGTCCCGGGACTTTTCATCAAATCACATCAAATCCATGATCTATCTCTGACTTCTCAAGGCTTTCTAAACCAGAGTGATTAACTGTAAGATACAGTGATCAAGATACCCTGATCCAGCAGCATAACTTTAATATCATCAACATTATCTACATGACACTGGTGGACCGCAGTGTGGATCACCATTAAGGCAAACAAAACATGATCACAAACTCTCGTACAAAATAAATAAAAAACTGTCGCAACATCATACACCCGACACTTACATTGTCGCACAGTTTGCGAAACTCGGTTTTTCGGTTGTACTTCAGACAGAACTTGAAAGCTAAACATCACAAAACTGGAGACTACAGATGCAATAAATGCATTAAATACAAAAAAGACATTACCATTACTATAATACAGCCAACTTTCACTATTGTTCTTGCCTAAACAAGCTTGCAATCGTAGACATAAACTTTGCCCCATCTGCTGCAATCTGGTGAACTGGATGAAACACAACATTATCTTTGATTTGGACCCAATATATATTTATTATGAAATCGTACATAAAAGTACAAAAAGCTGCACCATAAACATACCCACAAAACAACAATATCAGCACCAAAACCTAACAAAAGCGAAGGAAAAAATAGAAAAATAGCAGTCGTCATGACGTACACAAAATGAACATCACCTCATCGTCATTCAGTAGAGGCATATACAAGGAGTTAAATTTAATTCCTAAAAGCTCCTTAATGACAATAGTTCCATTGTAAAAATAGCATGTCATCCACAATACCGGAATGACATAACCTACTGCACTGCTGTCAGAGAAGGACCGAGCCACAGCCACAAGTAACACGTACAGAAAATGCAAGTTTTGGACATGTGGCTTTTGAGACAGGTGAGTAGACAGACAGACAGACAAACATACAGATAAATACATGCTGATCGCAATACTTGGCACCCCTACCACGGGCAACGTAATGATCATCGATTAAACATTATACATTGGCTTTTGTTAACTACTGAGGGCCAGTTTTCAACCACAAATTAATCTTCCATTAACGTTAATGGGAGATTAACTTCCATCAATGAATGGGATTTAATCTCCTAGTAACATTAATGGGAGATTAATCTGTGGTGGAGAAACTGGCCTTAACAGTTAGATGAAAAGCTTTACAATAACTTAGTAAACATTTAACAGCTGATACTCCTTCCTCAGTGTCATGCTCGCAGGAAAGCTACTATTTAACAAGTATTAAACAAAATGAACGCCATCATTGTATATCACTGTACGACAAGATAATGAGTGAATATTAGCCATGAAGAGCAAGTGTAAAGGAAACAATATCCCGTAAATCAGAAGTCAGTTGGTGAATCAAAAGGGTGCATCCAATGTGTGACTTTCCACAGATGAGAGTGTCTGAGCTCTAATCAGTGTTCTGACACTGTTGGTTGGGTGTCAGGAAGGTACATCTGGCCTACAAAAAATTTATTTTCGCTTATCTCAAAACGTTACCTTTCCGAACAAGGGTAGAAAGAAAACACACGGGCAAACAGCTAATCCATATTGTCCTGGAAAACTGCCATTAAAACAGTGGGATGACGCAATGTGACACAACCAGTCTGGAACGCTGCAGTTGGATGCCACAGTCACGATGTCGCCGTTATTGATCTTTTGCTGCGTAAAGTGCCGCAGCACTAACTCGCAATACTTTTCAATGGACCCGACAAACCTCAAAATTGCCTGTTCCCATGGGGGATCTCAACTCCTATCTAATACACACGTGAGTCAGCCCCCTAGACGGCATCTCAATCGATTTAACCGTTTTTTCGGGGTCACAAACATGACAAACAAATGCACAAACCACATGCTACTCCCATCTGATCTGCAGCAATAGGCCACATGTTACGCATTGAGTTCATTCGACACAGCATAAAATTCATGCGGGAAACTGCAAAACAAGGTGATAACTATGATGGTGCTGGTGTGTCTGTGTCCACTGCTGTGATATTGATGATCGTTACCGTTCTGTGCCACTTCGTGATACAATTTCTCAACGGTGACGTTGTTACGCAGCAGGTCAAGGCACTGGCGGTACGACTCCCAGAGAAACTTGAGCCATGGCGTCAAGATGGCACGATCTGTACGATCCTGCATGTCTTCCCCACTCACTGCACTCATCAGCAGGCTGTCACAGACATACAATCATACAATTCTAGTGTTGTTACGACCACCAAAATTTCACCGCCACCGCGGTTGGCAGTGTTCTCGGCAATCTTTCTGGGTGCTCTTTCCTCAAAAAAGCCAAAACTGTCCATCACATCCGCAAAGCAGTAGAGCAGCGAGTCATCTAAATGCCACATAAGTTGATCCCGTGTGAACGCTGCAGGGGCGCGTGAATGCACGGCGGCGAGTCGAAGTCGGCGACACCGCCCGCCCTCCCCCGTGCGGCGTCTGCTTCCCCACTCCCAAACGACAGCACTGCCGGGACAGCAAGGACAGTCTAGGCACTGTACTTAGTGAGACCGTCAAGACGGTGGTCTCACTTAGTGCACCCCCTACCGTCCTGTGCAGTGAGCAATTAGCGCATTCCAGGACAGCCGGAACGATCTGGATCTGGAAGCCGCGACATCCACCTGTTTCCAATTAACAACCCTAGCCTTGAAACTGACCGATATTCTCCACCGCCACCGGCACCGCCACCACAGTGGCATGTCAAGAAAAAAACCGCCACCGACCGAGCTGCAAATTCCTGACACCGTAACAACACTACACTATTCAACTGTAATCACTCTACTGCTGGTAAAAGACTGCTTTCAGACAATAATTTACGCTGCTGCTGTGACTGTTACTACTACTGCTGTTAATAAAAACATGAATAAAATTACAACAAAAGTGAAGCTTCTCACTCTCACATAGACCAACTTATATTACAACAGTGTTGTGTCGGTATGTAACCACGAGCACTAAGCCACCCAATCAACCTCCATTATGCCAGATTCAGATGCATCTGGAGATCACAATACTACCACCACCACAACCAGGACTACTACCACTACTTACATTTAACGGCCATTTCTCCAGGTAAACCCAGGTCAGCCAGTTCCCCTCTGGTCCACCTCCTCCACCTGTTCTGGAACAAAACCTGAGGGAATTAATGGAATGGGTTTTTTACGGGTTAGATGTCCTTCCTACCACCCAACCATCAGTGTCAAAGCACTCAACACAGCACAAAGCATTAACCTTAACCAGTGGCCTAACATCATTCTTTATTGATCTGATACCAGGCTCCTGATGGAAGGCGCAATGCTCCCTTTACTGTGGCTTTCCAATGCCAGTACCAGTTCTCACAATAATTTACAGTTTACAGAAAAGCTGCACACAGTCTGTTAAACTGTATCTTATGTTCTGAAACACATCATTTTAATGGCTATTTTGCATGTAAACAAGGCAGTTGCCCTCTTCATTTGCTTCTTCCATTTGTCCCAAAACAGAAACATTTTGCTTGATCACTGGACGGAAGTCGAGTGTTATAAACCAGCAAAAATCAATTACGTGTAAACAATTGTACTTTCTGCAAACTGTATAACATGTAGCATGTGTATGGTAAGTGCATCATGAAACCATTACTTGCATTTCAAGCCTTAAACAATGAGACAAAAAATGATCTATGGGTGATTTTTCGCGAACCCTGGATATTACTTAAAAGTAAGCAAGGATATCGATATCTCACTGTACCTCTCTGGTGTCTGAAGAACATCCAGATCGTCAACATCATCTGCAGTTTGCTGCGATTGCTGACGAGCAGCTTCAGTTCGCTCTTCTGCCAGTGCTAAGTATTTCTTTACAATGTCCTCCAGCGACTTCGTATTAACCTGCACAATTCATTTCACGACAGGATAAACTTCCACAGCAAATTCAAACTTACATTACTGCAAATAGCAAGAGGCAAGTTCCATTTAGGTACTCAATGGTACTGCACTGGCATAAACTCTGTAACTAATATGAAGGTGTTCAATACCTGCTGGCATATATTCTTGTACTGGTACAAGCCTTCTTTGGCAATATGGCTCTTCTTGAGCTCGACACAAAGGTCGAGATACTTCTCCATAATTGGCTCGTGAATCTTCTGCCATGTCCGATGTCTCTTGCTTTTGATGACATCATACAATGCATCCAAGGCTCTCTGCTTCTTCCCAACATCAATAAACTCTAAAAAACACATTCCAAACATCAGACAACAAATCAGATGCTCCACTTACAAAATACTCCATTCATTATAACAAGTTAAACACCACACCGGCCTTCACTGACTACAATGCCAGTTGCCTTTATTATCAGTCCAGCCCAAACATGGTACAAAACCTGGCATACTGTCAGCGTAAGTCAGGGACTTTACGGTAGTCACCACAACCCCAATAACATAGCAACAGTCATAAATCGTTATGGTATTCATACTGCATGCGCACAATGAATAAATAACTGTGTAATAAAATGCGGAAGAGTGGTGATGCAAGTGTGGCAGTGGGTAAAATGCCGGATACAAGTGCAGGACTGGGATTGAAAGCGTGATGATATGGGCAAGCTAGGGTTAATAAAGTCAGGGTCAGAATTAGCAGGATTAGTGTTCTGTGTCAGCAACACTGAATATCAGCACTACGGTTATCCCCGCACTTTTACCTCGCAATTTACCCCTTGCCACACCCGCATCTTATCCATAACCTTACGAACGACAGAACATTTTTCATCCATTAACATCCACGGCCACACAAATCCAGAAAATATGCAAATAAGCATGTAGATAAATAAGAACATTGTAATCGTTTCAGGTAATTTTTCTACGCAAAATACCTCTTAACAAATTTTATAGCCACAGGTTTTGCAGAACATCAGCAACGTAATAAAGGCAGTAGCATATTGCTCACTACCGCTGCCCAACAGAATGCGTAGCCATATCTATTAATACACACTAACCGTTTGCCCGTTTAAGAGCATTTTCTGGCCGCTGAAAATATGTTGGCATTTTCGTAACAATTAATGAACTACCAATTCCAAACAAACATTTTCAACACTTCCAAAACCAATTAACCCCGCTACAAAAACAAAATGGCTAACCGGAAGTTAAAACAAACAGCAATAAATAAGTAACCAATAAATAAGATAAAATAGCAATAATGCAAAAGCAAATGGCAAAAGGTGATCTAACAAGACTACTTTCATTCGTAAATAGCGATATCGCTAATTCGAATTAGCGATAAATTTATTTCGTTATTTCGCCAAACTTGCCGCTTGCCACGTAAACGTTAGGGACGGATTTCCTCGCTATGCATTTTACCTCGAAAAGCCGCCACCCTCGCCTCTCGTCACGAACGGGGCGAGTCTCTGACTCTCTGTACTTTCTGCTTGTGTAATTTGACCTCGGTAAGTCGCCACAGTCTGCCGGTCAGCGGCCGTTACGACACCATTGCTCGAGTGAACGGTCAGTTGCGTCTGCCAGTGTTTGGCATTGTACTTAGTTGCCGCTATGAGGCTGTCTCTAACACGGTATGATCCTCTCACTGGCAAGCTGCTGCAGCCCGCATCCATGCATTTACCACGTACACTGTACTGTATTTTGTTAAAGACTGCACATTTAGTGAATCTGTGATAAGTTAAGTATGGCAGTGAAAATAAAGTTTTGATTAGACGCTGAACAAATTTACGTATATCATGCAAATGATTCAAAAATGCAGCAAGAAATACCGGATCTTTAGGATGCGTTTTGGTCCACTTCCGCAATATTATTATTATTGCTTCAAAAGAAAAGTAGCTTGCCTTTGCAAGTAATTCTTCAAAAAGCAGTGTTCTAGAAAAATGCTGAACTTGAAGCTGCACTGCAAATGTGGTTTTCACCCACAAGATCGCAGAACGTCGTCATTACTGATGCTGTTTTTCATTAACAAGTAGTACTGAATATACTGATAGCTTGGAAATGATACAATACAGAGACATAGTTATTAGTGAGGACAAAACGAAATCATAAGTTCCCTATTGAATAGCCACAGAACTTGATCGACTTTGTGGGTCACTTCAACTATTACAATTCTTTCTAAAGCTCTCACTTCAGAAAATATAAAACATGTTAAATGGAACGTGTTTACAGACACATGGAGGCTGTAGAATTGGGTTTTAAAAACCTAGATTTTTAGGTTTTAAAAAAACCTTAAAAACAATGTTGGTTTTTAAATTTTATTTTATTTTGGAACTCTAAAATACTTGCCTGTCAATGACATTCATACTCACAGTCACAGCAGACAACTAACGGCTGTTAAAAATAAATACACCGCAAGAATTGGCCATTACAGACTCCATTACAGCTGTTGCTGCTCTGAATTCCTGCTTATTATTTAGTATACTTCACCCAGTAAAAGTAATGCTATAATTTTATCTTTCGTATGCTGTAATCCATGAAAAAAAGCATACCGTGTACACTACTGTAAGAGTCCTATGAGATGCAGATTTCAGATGCTTTTGGGTCACACTTTCGCGTTTGGCGAGTGGCGACATTGGTTTTTGTATAAAAAAAACCTAAAGACCTAAAAAAAAATTCAACATAGATTTTTGCAGCCCTGATGTAAATTGTTTATGGTTCGTGGCCTATCAAACAGTGATGAGATTTGGCATGTATACATGTACAGCATGACACCCAGGGCGATCGTCAGGTTGGGAATTGACACGTTAATTGCCAACATTCTAGTTTAACTTTATGACAAGTTTTGTTTATACTTTTTGGATTCTTTCGAGCTCTTTGATATCTCCTTGCTTGAGCGGACACCAGACAACACTTTTGCTTAATTAAACACTGAATATTATAAATAAATCGCAGTAACATTAGAACGTAAATAGCTGCATAATTACACAAAATAAAGTTACATGAGAATAGTCACTTCTATTTATACCAAAAAAACTATAATAAGTTATGCACAGTATAAAGCAAAATGTAAAACAATATAGTACAGAGCAATGCTACAACGTATACATAATCTCAAAATATTGTAATATTACTATTTTCTACGTAAAAACGTTGGCTGAAATGACTAGGCAGTTAGCATAAGGAACAAGACAGACTAGAATATGCCACAACTGATGGACAGTAGCTAACTAATAGCAGTTAACTATAGTAGTTCGATTACTTTTTGATGGTTAAATTGTTGTTAACTACTTTTGTAAAGGCAGTTAGTAACTAGTAGTGAAAGTAATGTGAAGACTAGTTAGCAACTACATTTTGTAACTATTTTTTAACCAAAATACCCGAAGAAAGCTTGAACTTCCAGGACAGTCAATATACTTTGGATAGACTTGTGCATTATTTCTTATCTAGTTGTCTTTTCTTGTCTTATACTGTCGATGTACACCACTGATCTGACAATTAATGGCACTTAATAATAACTAAATCCAAATGGTATTTAAGGAGCTGATAAGCATGACACTGGAATTATCAGGTCTGTGACAGCTGTTGCTAATAACCACAGCAATAAAAGAAGGTAGCTACAAAAGCAGCAAAGCAGTTAACTACTATAGGCAGTAGTGGAAAAGTAGCTAATAACTACTTTTAAAAAAGTAGTTACACCCATCGCAATGCAACAACAATAACGACAACACAATCAAAACAAGGTGTCGCCCTAATCAGACGTAACCGTACTGGCCCGCTGTGCAGTGTTGGCCACCCGACCATCCACATGCCCGGCCACCGGCGCGCCGACCGTCCACGCGCCCAGCGGCCGGCCGGCCCGAACGCTGGCAGAATTACAAACGACGATGACGACAGACGCCATTCAGCAAAACAATACTAGCACTTAGGCGGGCCAGTAATAAGTAACAAATAGCAAGTAACGTTCACGGGATGCATAGCTTCAATAATACACCCACACTTAGCACATGTTTCTTTCTTATAAACAAAACCATCAATAAATAACATTTATACACGCCAACGCCAATCACGTGATGGCCAAGTGTCTAACATGCACTGAGATGGTATTTTTGCAGGACACGGAATAAATAAAACCAGTAAGTAAACAGAATGAGATTGGGGCATCAAATGCTACAATTGTAACTAACGGGTGGCATGCACACACAACACAAGGCAGTCGTAGACAGCAATTTCGGTCCCGGTGCTGCCACCTGGCGAAGTCTTTGAGTATGTCTGCCCCAATGGCATTATTATGTGAAAACATGACGTCATCCACAAAACAGGAAGTAGCCAACATTGACATACTGTACTCTCGCTACAGGAGGACTAAGCCGCAGACATGGTAACATATACAGAAAATTTACTGAAGTTTAGATATGTGGTTTTTAAATTGTGTGAGCAGACAGACAGACAAACAGACAGACATAGAGACATACTAACTACAATACTTCGCAGCCCTACAAGGGGCAATGTAGTAACTCAAAACAAGCTCAACGTGCAGCTACAAGGCTGCAGCTGACGCTAAAGGTCGCAGACGAAGAACAATAGATGATGACTGTGCAATCAGTTCAAACACTGCATCCAGCGACAAGCCAGACACCTCGGTGTGGTTGACTGACAGAACTTCATCACCAAAGTGCAGCAGACCGGCATAGAAGTGGGCCGGCAATGCATCGCTCAAACGAGATATGTACATCGCTACAACGTTACACATCATACTGCACTGAACTTAATACACAAGAACTCATCCCCTTTGCCACGATATTTACTATGCTGGCCGTGGCCAGCAGTAAGCGTAACGGACTGGTGTCCATTAATATGTCTGTCTGTCCAGTCTTTTTTCTAACCTTAATAGGGTTCACGGCGCATATTCATCCTGGGGGCAGCCATTGTACATTTCAGTTCCCATATTAACAGGATGGACATATTTGCTACTTGTACAATAGTTAACTTATTTCTACTGTAATGAACAGACATAAGTGGTAACTTTTCATTTTTTTCAGTGGGAGCAAGTCTCTCCTCACCTGTTTGTTCCCTTCCCTTTTGCTTCTTCCCCTCCCCTTTCCATGCCCCTTCTCTGCCACAAAGCGGCCCCTCAAATGCACGTAGGAGGCCTGGGGATTGCTATAAGATACTCCAGCAAGGTATGGGAAAGTCGCAGCCGAAAAGGCATTTCTGTTTTCAGCCTAAAACAAGATGCAGTCAGAACTGGCAGACTTCACTCCTGGCTTCTGTGGCTTTGCATTGTTCACACAGCCACGCGGCCGTACCATTGACTTGCCATGTAACATCTTTAATCACAATTAAAGAAAAAGACAAATGCCATATAACTAAATTTATA
>Ga0209780_1000592_pt1 | contig 20144 bp, 12 predicted proteins | sample WorMetexBAHAMAS2_FD_187384 | JGI IMG/M metagenome (GOLD analysis project Ga0209780, IMG submission 187384) | Marine gutless worms symbiont microbial communities from Max Planck institute for Marine Microbiology, Germany - Inanidrilus exumae... | ecosystem: Host-associated > Annelida > Digestive...
GCTGTTGGTCGAAGCGAAGTGCGATCGATCGAACTACGGAGCTGAGCATGCGTGATTGGGACGTCGGACGCAGGCTCTCGCGGACTCAAATTTTAAATTAACAGTGTTGTGTAAGGGGAAATCGGACTTGGATGAGGAATTGGGGTAGCGGCGACGCTGACGTCCAGTGAGAAGCTGGAGTGGGCGGAGCCGCGCGACCTGGTATAGCGCATAAACGAATGCGAGACTTGACTTGTAGCGAGTAGCGACGGACGCTGGGGAGGACGGCGCGTCGAGCGACGTCATGATGAGAGTGTTTGAAGTCTTGTCAATAAATGTACAGTGTTAATAGAAAGAACTGATGTGTTACGTTCGGTCAATCGAAGACAGCTACCTGAAACAATGAACAACTAACAATAAAGATAACCGCACGCTGACGACGCAACGACCGACCGCCGATCGACCCGACCGTACCTTACTTCCCCCGTTCCGTAATAAACAGTTTCGAACAGAAAGCAAATTCAGTCAATTTCAGCATATTTTCAACAGTCTAATTTTAATATGGTACCTTTTTTATACCGCATACTCCTTGTATGCCTTACTTTTCGTTTTAGGCCGAATCGTAGGCACGCAGTGCACAAGATGCGCGCCTATTGCGACCATTGGAATAAACGGGGGGGGGGGAGAGTAAACTTCTATAAGGCTACTAGGCTCGAGACCCCACTTTTTAAACTCATAGGTTTTCCAGCGTCTAAGCCTCCCACTTTTGTTACATGCAACGCCTATTATGAAGCTGTCTTCCTCAGTATAACGAACAATAAATGACTCCGAATGACATTCACGCCAGTCAGACCGTCAGTTTCACTCGAATCGAGCAGAACATGCAAGCTGTGAGCAGAATTGTGTTCGCATTTTTAGCAACAGCTGTCTATTATAGTGTAACATTATTCCATCCATATTTCTGTATTACTTACCAAAATCCATGGGTTTTCTGTCCAGAACCCGACTTTAAATTAATGCAGCAAAACTTCTAGCTGAATTTGAAACACGTTTCAAACACGAAACAATTCTGTCATTCTGTGATGAAGCGACCGACACGCAACAATATTCTTTCAAAAGGATATTTGAGCAGTTTACAGGATAACAAAAAATGGACAAATTTGGGCCTCATTTGCACTTATGCAGAGCTAAAATGCTTTTAGCTTCAAGGAGCTTCGACCCTGACCCCTGACCAGGGGCTCTGCTCCTGGACCCCGCTGGAGGCTTCGCACCCAGACCTCCTTTATAGGCTCGCGCTGCACGCTCGCCATCAGACCCCGCTATTACAAGAAAGCTTACGTATTTGATTGAGACAGACGGAGTGGCGTTGTCTGTGTGTCTGAGTGTCACGTTCGTGAGCCCCACAATAACGGCCGAACCGATCGAGATACTGATTGGAGGATAGACTTGGGCGGGTCAAAGGAACCAGCTGTTTAATGGGTGTCGAGATCCCCGGGAAAGGGATAATTTTTGGGGGTTGTCCGGTGTATGCAGCAAAAGGGATGATTCAATCCTCAATAACTGCATAGACACGCGATGTGGACTTTAGTCGAGTTCTTTGATCACTTGTTTTAAGCCCCGTCCACATTAGTAACAACCTCGAAGCAACGTTCGACTTTGTCGAAAGAATCGTTGGACTTGTAGCATTCGACAATGTTGCTTCGACGTTGTTGCTGGTGTGGGGGACGGGGCTTTATTGTTTGTTTGATGGTAGCGAATGTTCTATAGTTGTATTAACTACCTGCATGGTTAGCTGATGTTGCGGAATAGCTTCTCATGCCGCTGTTCGTATGCCACGCAGTCACTGTCATAATGCTATTTACGACAAGTATAGATCATAGTATTATACATACACAGTGTTTGGTAGATTACTTATTAAATGCAATTTATTACAATTACATGTTACTGGTGCCAAAAAGTAATATGTTACTGTTACATGTTACTGTGAAGCAAAAGTAGCATGTTACTGTTACGTTTATTTTTTAAAAGTAAGAAAATTACTTTTTGTTACATTTGCTTCACTTAATAGCAATGGTTAAAGTAAGCCGGGCCCACCGGGGCCCGGCCCCGGCTCCTCAAATTATCCGCCATTTTGGCCCCGGCTCCTGGTTGGTGGGCCCCGGCTGCTGCTGCAAACGCAGTAGGTGTATTTTTGCCCAGTTAAATGACGGTAATAATTTTATATCGACTGCAGATGTTTCTAGCAAACGTATGCTATCGCCTGTCTGTCTGTCGTCTGTAACGTTCGTGCATACTACTCAGCCGGTTGAAATTTTCCGCAATATTTTTCGCCATTTGGTACCTTGGCCATCCATTGACATTCACTGAAAATTTCACGGAGATCGCTCCAGGGAAACCCCTTCGTCGGGGCTATATCTCGCAAACGGTGCAAAATAGCAGGTAAGATAATATATTAGTCCCGTGAAATGGCCCTTATTTTGCGTTATTTTACAGAATTTTGTACTTTCCGGGGCGTATTGCGTAAAAGTGGTTGACAAAGCCATAACTATAGACAATTTACGATTACTATGTCTAGTAGTAAACGTCTGCAGAAGGACCGCGCGACGCCCACGGTATATAAATATTTTATAACTGCAAGGTGGAAATTTTGTAGCAGATTCATAAATTCAAGATTTAATGGGCAGTAATTGCCTAGCTATCGTCGAATTTGTTAAACGAAGTAAGTTCTTTTTTTGGTATTTTGAAGTACGTGTGCGATATCGTCATAAAAAAGTTCACGTTCGCTATCTCATCTCCTGATGAGTTCTAGTTAGTCACTGTCACTGTGGATTATTGTGAGTAGCGCAATGTCTCACTTAGTAAGTACGTCCGGTGTGTGTCCGGTTGAATCTCGCCGTCGTGCATTTCAGTTAATGTCAATAAATTTTTGCGGTCGCTGTGCTGCTGCTATGGACTACATGTAGGCTACCAATGGTTAGCTCTTGAGCCAGACGCTCTCTTGACGTATGTCGCAATGTAATCATAATAACTACGAGAGGTATTGTAATGCCTAAAAAGTCAATCGGCACCACTGTCAACAGAGGCAGATGTTTCATGCTCAAAATATACCAAAATGGGGGAGGTCTCAGAGGGGTACCCAGGATGGGAGTCACTCAGGATTGTGGATAAGGAGGGCCCCGCCTCCTTTTTAAAACTACTTTAACCACTGCTTAATAGAAGTACATAAACATTCAACAACGCAGTTAAGACATTACGATGGATACCAAACTGCTGTAATGGTCCAGTACATAAAGAATGCATGTAACTGATATATCAGTAGTTATGATTTATTCGGTAGTAATTAGCACCAGTACATAAAACAGAAGTTTAAGTGAAGTAAAGAGCGTCGCTGCAGTCAGCATGACAATCATGTTGTATTTAAACAAAGAGCACCTTTGTAATGAATACTATAAAATTTCATGCTATAACTGATGCAAGCTACACTACTTTGTTATTTATTCAATAATCACTTAATTGCGCGAAGCAGCAGCTGATGCTCGAAGTGAGCTAGGACCTAGGGTCAGTCTGTTTCACCGTGGAGTTAAGATATGACCAACCAGACTAACAGCCTTTTCACTGGAGCATTATAGGGAAGTGCAGTGTTGTACGTCAGAAAGACTTTCAATTGCAGAGAAGCTGAGAGAACTTATGCAGAGATTCAATGTCCATGGAAGTATCAGTCAAGTACAGGTCAACTTCTGCTGATAAACCAAGTGACAAAATGAAGGAAGCAAGTGCCAAGTGCGGTATATTGTTAGCATTTCCAGCAATTGTAAGAATGAAACCATAACTGCAACAAGTAGTCTAACAGTTTTGTTACTTTTACTGCTTAAAAGTAGTTAATTACTTTATTTTGTTACATTTTAAAAAGTAATTTTTACTTTACTTCGTTACTCAAAGAAAAGTAATTTTTACTGTATCAAAATTACAAGTAGCATGTTACCGTACTACCCAACTATTAATTCTAGTACGCGTGGACGGCAGCTGACAGTAGGCAACAGAGAAGTCCCGCGGGCTGCGGATTCGAAATTTGCCGTTTGCACACGAGACGCTGATGAGAATATAAATCTCCGCGGCAAGGGACCACAACAGACCAGTGTAATGATTGGCAGACCGGCCCTTGGTGGGTGGTCTGTTACAGTTGGTGCCGCGAGCACGGCACTGTAGTCTGCAGCCTGTAGGTAGGCACGGGCAGTTAGCCCGCACGGCATCGCGATGCCGAAGAGCTTATATTTTACCGCTGTGGTTTTTTCTTTCTTTTTTCGACGCCTATCTCTGTGGTCACTGAACAGATCTCAACCAAACTTGGACACAGTTTTTGCCCACTCCCTAAATTTTCGCATTGAGAGACATTGCCAGCATTACCGCATGGACGTTATATAACAGCAGGCAGGCAAACTTTGGCACTTGTTATGTAGTGGCACGAGCTTACAGTCTAGCACAACAGAATGCCGGGCGGGCTAACGCTGAGTTTTGCCATACATTTACTAATAGATAAGTTACACAAGTTAGGCTTCTTGTATCGCACAATACGTTGCAGAACTGCAAACTACACGCGACGTTTTAACAGAAATAGAAGTCGTTAAAATAAAATATCGTCATCAAAAGTTAATAATTCTGATGTTGCTTTGAAATTACCGTGAAGTAAGTAAATTTATAACACTGGAATGACAGCTCGTACGGCAGTAGGTTATATACAGTCACACACTAGTCAAGTTTCGAATGTACGGAACAACTACAATACGTCGAATCAAATCAATCCACTAACAACATTTGTCGTGCTTTGTAGAGGTCAGTGATGTCCCTGGACGACTTCTGGTTACACAATGAACCCTGCGGACCAGCGCCAGCCGGTGGCTTGGTTGTCGACATTTCGAACTGACAGCGGATCGAGGTCTTTGAAAGTAAAGAAAAGTAAGTGTATAGCAATTCGCAGAAACTCTGCCACACGGCTACGGGAAACTCACATGTCATATGGGATCACACAGTGTTACCTGCCACCCGACAGAGGCGAGAATCCCGCCTTTACCCCAAGCCGAAGCAGGTACTCGATTGAGCGACCCCTGAGGGATGCAAGGCTGAGTTGTCCTATGTTACGTGAAAGCGGACCGGCCGGGAATTGAACCGCGACCTGTCAGTCGCAAGTCCAACGCCCTACCGCTGAGCAACCACACAACACGCTCACCTCTGGTGCCGAGACAAAATAGACCAGCTGGTCGGCGCTGGCTAGTATTGATCGGCGACACATTTCTATTCTTTGCACAATGCTGCTGCAACTGCTGCGAGCCGTCATGCTGATGTTGGAAACGTGCGCTTAGAATATCACAGTCGAGACTCATTGTCACCGGCCGGGCCAGCCCCCGCGATCGGTGCCGAGACAGTCCAAGGACAGCTCGCAGACAGTTCGAAATGAAACCGCAGCGTAATGAGCAGCAAACCGACACCGTTTTGTCGTAGGCATCGAACTGAGCTTGTGGGTTGAGTCTTCCAACTAGGAAATAGGGATGGGTGGAGTCTTTCCAGATTTTTAAATGTAGGTAGAAAACGGTATGAGGTAAGGAAAAGTTTCAGGGCACTTTGACAATATATTTGGTGAGGACAAGACAGGATGGTCCATGTGTCCCTCGGAGTCCGAGTACGGCTCTAGCATAGCGTGATACTCCCAGTGGTAGGTTTGCCAATTAATGGACAGATCCAGATCCAGATCCAGTCGCGCGGTAAGAACATAATATATGCTCAGACGATATGGTCCGAGTATTCGTCCGGGATTTCATATTTGTAGCGTAACTGTTAGGCTTATTATAGGAGCAATTACCAGAAACAGACCCTCCCCCCACACACGCAGCAGGTTGCGGAAATGGATCAGTAGCGTGAAAGTTGACATCCGTCTTTGTCGTTTCTGCAGACTTGTGAGTAGGCCTACAGTCAGTCTATAGTTTTGACGAAGGCGACAATGGATTCACGGGTTGCATTGTCGTTTGTCGTTTTGCATTGCAGTTCGAAAATTATTCGAAGAATCGGCGTATATATTTTATCCGTTATCAAGTAGCCTATCGATCCGGTTCCTAAAGAGATTAACGTACGCAATGTCACGAAGACATGCATAACCGGCAGCACGGTTAGATAAGCCCACTCACTTAACGTGAACCCATGTCAGATTTCTGCTTGATCGCTATACACTGAAAAACCCTAGGAATCGCCAACTGTACGCAACTACAGCAACCAAGAAAGACGCGACGAAACGCCTGCGCAGACGATCAACGTTCAGACAGTCATTGATGGCATCAGTCGGCGAGTTACAAGTGTTAGGGGGAAGCCCACTAGGCCTACCCAATTTCCAGCCCATTCACCAGGGGCGGATTTAAATGTTTATTTTCCAAAGTCTGGACGCGTCGTCGACAGGACAACGCGCATTACCCGGTACTCATCCATTGATCCGACAGCCTTACCCATCAAAACGACCACGTGGCTCAGGCCGAGGGGCAAAACAGCTCCGAATGCGGAGGCTGCAGAACCGGCAGCGGCCCTTCCGCGTCTGTCCTGCGTCCTTGTTGGACGACGTCCGCGTGCCGTTGGACATCCAGTGAGGGTTCGATATACGTGGCTATTGTAACCGTGACGGTTAAACCGTCTAACTGATGCTCGAGTTGTCAGACCTAGCTCACGCGAGTTCTGTGGAACAACGGACGTAAATTCGGGCAGGACAGTCGTTTGCCTGGCGGGTGAACTGAGGTACGTTGATGTACCGCCGGTCCGCAGTGCTTATGGCCGGCATGCGTGACGTGTTCGGACGTGCAACAAAGCTCACTCAAGGAACCGAGTCTGTTCTACCTGACCTCCGCTAATTCCCCAATGCGTGGCCGAGTCACCCGGTTACACAAGTGGTCGACAAAACACCAATTTGATACTTGTCGATCACGGAGGCAAGGATAATGAGGGCTGTTATCTTAACGTGATGCGAAATAACAGTTTCCACCAGCCATATGTTAGATCTCAAGCAAGTTCTCCATTTTTCAGCAGGACAGTGTATGGCGCACATGATGCTTGAGGCAATCAACTTTGTTACTCATAACTTCGCCAGATATCGACTGATTTTAAAAGTTTTTTCAGAGCAGAGTCAGCAGTAAATTTGTAAAGTGTCAGTAAAAGATCCCACCACATCTAAATCACATTGCTACACAACTTTGGGATATATGTCACAAGGCATGGTGTAGCGACGTTTTTGAGGTGGGATGGGATATTTTATTACAGCTTTTCTACAAATTTACTACTAAGTATGTCTGTGGAAGAATTTTGATAATGGGTCAGTTGTGTGTCAGCTGAAGGCGGACAGTTTGAACATAACGTATGACACTGTTAATTTGTGGATTGCAATTTTGACTGATTTTTCTCAGACTGTACGTTTTGTAATTTATTTTAGATGTTCTTAGCGGAACACATGGTATATGTGCACCATCGTTTGATACCTTGCTTCAGGTTCAGCAATGTATAATTACATTAAACAGGTGTTGTGGCCTTGTGGGCAAACGTCACATGATTGTGTTACAAACTGTTTATTCAACATTCCTGCAAAATGTTATCAAGTTTATTCTATACTTGGCAAAGTTATTGCCAATATAAAAAGGACTTTTTATGACTCACAGTGTATATTCTCGCAGGGGTGGTGAAACAAGTTTTAATAATAATAATAATAATAATAATAAAGATATTTGTCTAGCGCCATAGGGTCGTAACTTCAGAGGCGCTGAATTAGGGTCGGCAAAATTTTGAAAGTAGCGTCAACGTCTAATTTAAACGCATAAGCATAACTTTCTGTTCACAGACTACCATAAAACAAATCTCCTCTCGTAGTTTTAACATGTTATTCGTGCATGTTTAACCATGGTAGCTACAGAAAAACGTTTTTAGGTTTACGTAGTCATAACTCATGCTCAGAAATAATCAGAGTAGCCTGTGGTATGGAGATGTCATTATGAAGTCACTTGTGGTACTTCTACACTTAACGTTTGCCACAGCTGTTTCATCAGTGTAAATGCAGTACCGGTAGTATGAGAAATTTATGAGCTCTGACAACAGTATATGCAACTCTTTGTCTCATCGTTATCGCACACGAAACAAGGTGTCGCCCTAACGGGACGAAACACTACTGGCCCAACGTGTAGTGTTACAGACGACTGAGACGACGCCAGACGCCAGAGAGCATCACTAGTCTGTCTGGTTTGGCCCACTTACACTAGGCCCCCTATATGTAGGCGGGCCAGTAATAATATATTTCTTTTGGGACTGCTGAGCTAACTTCTGAGGGTTAGCTGGAAAGTGTTACTGAAGAGACAGGAGATGCATTACTCAATGTATAATTTTGTACATGCTAAGTGATATTGATTTTTAAAACGATTTTAGACCTCATCGCATCCACGTAATGCATAGATGCAGTCTATTGCAACACATGTCGAACGTAGTGGTAGGGTATAGTAAAATTTGCGACTTTCGACCACTCTCTTGCTGTATTTCTGAAACGTTACTTGTAAGACAGCCTGACAGGCACATATTTTAACAGGAAGTCATAGGCGGATGATAGGCCTACGTGATCTACAAGACAGCAGTCATCACCCACGCACGAGGAGTCGAGGACGAACTACTAGGGAGATCTTAGCTTCTCTGTTCATGGTCCTCGTGTGAGGAACAGTCTCTCAGTCGACCTGCGGTCTGCAGACATCACTGGACACTTTCAGGAACAGACTAAAAGCTTTTTTGTTCGATGGACACTAACACGTAGCGACTGCCCATTGCAAATTTCGAGCTTTACAAGTGACATTATTATTATTATTACTCAATGGTACCATTTCTAATGATTTGAATGACCTTAACTACGAAAATCATCCCCGGTCACGGTCACGTCACCCGTTTTTTATTTACAATTTTGCCCCCCTCCCCCAATCATATCTTTGGAGTCGGTGAAACTAGACACTTCAAATATGGTGTGCTGATTGATACAGGGGTGTAGTAGTGCACGAATGATAGATTACCATCGAAAGGGATGTGTTCAGGTCATGTGACCTCTTTAAATTCGGTTATTTGGCTGAAGCTGCTTCTGTATAACTGTCATACAAAACGGGTTACAATGCAAATTATGGACGGTCATTACATCGACAGCTCCTTGTCAGTTAAGTGAATATTGAGCGGGTGTATTAATCTAATGACGGCACTGGCGTCAGTGAGCCGGCGTCAAGGAAGCAACGCCCTTCCGTCCCGAGCCCGGTGGTGGATGAAGGATGATGCTAGTTCTTTGTGTTTTCTTCAGTGCTTTGACACTGACAAATGGCCGACAGATGGAGATGGGCATCAGGCCTGCAAAAAATCTGCGTCAGTTGTCACAAAAGAGACGGAATCAATGAACGTGCTAATGCTGCGATCCATTGGGCTTGGAAACTGGTAATTCCCACATGGGAAATTAGAGATTCCCAGTTTTCGCACTGAATACCTAAACGGAGGAGGCTCGCAGAGAATGTAAACAAATATGGTGGCACGAAGGGTTATCCTGTTGTTGCTTCAGCATTACGCACCTAAAAGTGCAAAATTTCAGCTTCTACATTGCGTTTTGAGCGAAAACATACGTAATAGTGCAAAAAATAACAATTTTGATAACTCAATACAGAAAAATCATAAGCACAAATACCATTTAACATTGCTTTGTCTGCCATTTTCTTCAGATCTCGGAAACTGCTTTTATTTTTCCTACTTTCATACTAGGAATTACAAGATCCAAGTTCTGTGAAATGGAATTTCCTACTAGGAAACTGGTAATTACGAGATTCCGAGCCCAACAGAACGCAGCAAAAGCTGCAGTATTTCAAGTGGAAAGATATAACACACGACCATAGAGCATCATACAGAAATCTTCGTCTTGGCAGTAATACAGACTAATTCAGGCACGCTTCTTTATACTGCTACTTAATACTCAGTACACTACAACAATAGGAGTACAACCAATGACAGCAAACACGTGCCAGTCAAGCAGAATCATCTCTTTATACGAATTACCGATTTCTGACAAAATACTACTGTCTGTGGTGGGTGGCAGGTTGACTGATTGACTGAGTTAAGGTTTTACGTCCCCTCGACCCAGAATAGGTCATATTGGCATTTCGGAGATATTTTTCCCAGCCAATCTATGGCTTGGTACTCAAGAAACTAAATCCAATGCAACATAGGCAAGCAACACAGGAATAAACTGATCCAAGCTACCATAAAAACACATAAATGGTAAACCTAAACTAACACACAAAAACGAAATCTAAATGTAAACCAACACACAAATTTAAGAACCGTTCACATATGTGCACGTATCATTGAGCATTGTCATACACAATACAGCAAAGAACACTTCTGATCATCTTCCCCCCTAACCTCCAGACAATCATTTAAGCTCAGATGTTGTATTGGAAGGGACGGTCCAGCACTAAGACCGAATTATAGTTTGATTCAAAGTGCACAAAATAATACAGTCTTACAAAAACACAGCTTCTATAAATCATATATCGGATACAACTGAAGTACAAACAATGGAACGTATCGATCACAGTCAAAGCCCTTCTTGCTTTGACATTATGATGCCAACATTAAAAATACTGCTGTTAACAAGTCGGAGACGGAGACTTTGCAGTCAGAGAGGCAGACTTTGCCCATGATGTCGCCACAGGGTGAACTTGACCAAACATACGCATCATCCCTGACTCTGCCCATTTGCTCTACCATGTAAAAACATGACATCATCCACAAAACCAAAAGTACACAACGTATCGCACTGTCATGAGAGGACCAAGATACAGTCACAGGCAACATGTACAGAAAATATAGTGATGGTTGGTTCGCTGATTGGAATTTAACAGCGCTGTTAACACTTCAACCTCGGGACATCATATTTGAATACTGCACTTACAGGAAGCATTGTCTGTACAATGTGACACGAAATTTATATAAAGTCAACGTCGACTGACTATCACACAAAACTAAAGCACACAATTAGTCATCTGAGAAAACCACCTATCTCCTCACTTACGTACTTACTTGTAGATGTAGCTTACGTCACAAAACTATCCCCACATCTTTACCATTTTATTCCCAGCCGAGAATCTGAAGAAACCACAACAGCTGGAAAGTTATGAGAAATGGACAGCTGAACCAACTGCAATGTGATCTATAGTAGCATGTCAAAGACATTGCTAGCTGTTGGCTAGGACGCCATGAATAACTAAAGTGAACAATGAATTTAGGGCTCATTACAGCTTTATAAACTTTAAACAAATTAGCCCCATACGGGACTGATGGTCGACTCCTACTTGCTGCCAACTTCAAAGTCACGTGACACAAAAATAGACAACAATTAAAACCCGGCCCCGATAAGCTTTAGGTATTGTGCCCTAATTTAAGAATCTGTGGTAGTCTGCCAGCCCCCATTATAAATTTGGGAGGAGATAGCCTTTGAAAGTGGCCGAATTTCTGACTTTCAAGGGCTCGTGACCTTGACTTTGGATCGGGTCATACTGCATACCATCATGCATCACTCATCGACCTCTACCTACATACCAAATTTCAGTGAAAATAAAGAAAATTTTTGTGGATGGACGGACGGACGGACGGACGGACGAACATTTGAGACACACTTCATTAGGTCGACTCGGAGGAGTCGACCTAAAAAGCATCAGAATGCAAGAGAACATGCAATTACAGATCGAAATTTCTAAATTTTCTGACGTTTTTCCAGACTAAGGTAGGCACCTGTGGCATATAATCATGAATGGCACATTAGCAAAACATAAATCAAGAGAAAACTCGACAGTAAACATATCCAGTGTGACTATCATCCATTATCACAGATGAAGTCCATGATAAAATCGTTTCTGCAACGACATGTTGATGAGGATATGTCCAGATCAATAACGTAGTCTGGAGATCACAGATAAGCAACGAAATGAAATGATGACACTGATGCTGTTTGGACTATGTGTCTCCGTCTCCAGTCATAATTGAGAGAAACTCCTCGACGCTTACTGTACGACACAATACATGGACGCACACCATTAATATTCATGCCTTCTGTGCTTTGACACTGCTGATGAGGTGAATGGCACTGCATGCAGCCTGTTAAAATCTCACTCCAGCAGTCCCCAGAGATGGCACCACTTTGACAACGTGCCAGCCTAACATTCAGCAAGCAAGAAAACAGGTCGGTTGATCAGCAAGAGCTCAGCTACCACTGGGATGGCCGACTGGCATAGTCACAGCGGAAAATGTATGGCATAGAAGTAAAAGATGGACTTCGACACCACAGCGTCGACGTGGACTCCTCCATCACCGCAACGGCCTGCTGTGTGCTTAACCTTTGACCTCCATAATCTAACCAAGTCATCAGTAGGGGCCAGTGGCTATTCCCCTTGTTTCGAGATTGCTCAAGCCCTGCATGTGATATCGTGGTAACAAAATCTGTCAGGACGAAGGAATGGACAAATGAATGACGACACGAATGTGGTGGATGGACAGCCTAAAAACACAATGCCTTCGCCGACATTGTTGTGCGACGAAGACATAAAAACAGACATGAATTTGAAACTGTAAAAAATTAACAGCTGCACTGTAATTTTGTAAGTCGGACACCCCACCTCTGGGTGACGTCTTTCGTTCAGTAAACAGATCCCCCATTTAATAATAAAGTACCTGTCTTCGGTGGTAACCCTCACATCAAAACCAGCTCAATCTGTGCATAGACGTGCATATCATCCATAACATGAGCTGAACAGTGAACAATTACCATGTTGGCAAAAACTAAACCTAGCAGCAATTACAAGCAGCAAAGGCATTTAATTACAGCTGCTGCTGCTCTTTGTACTGGCGTCGGGCAGCCACGGTAAAGGAGCAACGCACTTCCGTCAGAGTCCTGTGGTGGGTAAAGAAAAGACAAAGGCCAGGCCGATAGTCAGGGTTAATGCATTGATGGTTGGCAGAAAGGAACTCTGGTCTATTAACATCCCCATTCCACTTATTCCGAGGTCCACTTCTAGCCCCATACGGGACTGACGGTCGACTCCTACTTACTGCACACTTCAAAGTCACGTGACACCAAAACTAGGACAAAAAATCAAAAATCTGGCCCAACAAGCTTTAGGTATTGTGCCCTAATTTAAGAATCCGTGGTCATTTGCCAGCCCTCATTATAAATGGGGGGCAGAGATAACCTATAAAAATGGCCGAATTTCCGACTTTCAAGGGATCGTGACCTTGACCTTTGATCGGGTCATACTGCATACCGTCATGCGTCACTCATCGACCTCTACCTATACACCAAATTTCATCGAAATCGAAGAAACTTTTTGTGGACGGACGGACGTAAGGATGGACGTATGGACGGACATTTGAGACACACTTCATTAGGTCGACTCGGAGGAGTCGACCTAATAATAATAATAATAATGTAGACCCTCCGCTGATATACAGTAAAACTCTGGTAACAAATACACAGAGAACAAGCGTGTGGAAGATAGGGAATAAGTCCTTGTAAGTGTGTTACATACTTTCGCCGTCACCGTCGTGATCAAACTCGTCAATCATTGCTCGCAGCTCGTCATCGGCCATGTTCTCACCAAGTTCTCTGTCAGACACCAACACATGACACACAGACCCGCATAAATCTACCGCCTCATCCCACTTGGCATCAACAACAGCTATGTATTCCAATCAACTCCACTCTGCCAGCTGTTGTACAAGGTGGGCCAGAAAACCAGACTGTTTTTGATCAGCTGTATTCTTCTTGACTAAATGTAGTCCAACCCGTGCATCAAAAGCTCCACTCCGCTATGTCCTTCTGTGATCTTAACTACTTATGCAACCTCCTCCCATTCAACAGAGAACATGTAAATAATAATGACTGTCTCGAGGATAAGAAGAAAAATTATCAGAATTGTCCCGTGCATTACTGTGTACCACAACTGTGCACAATGATATGTGTAAACACATGAGCAGATTTATTGCACGACTGCTGGTTTAGGTTTATTCTATGCACTTTCACATCCTATTCTGCTTTCTTCTCTTAAGGTTAGCTTTTTTTGTATGTCTTTATATATAGTGTTTTGGTGTGTTTTTTTAATTAGTGTATGTTTGTCAGTACCAATACAAGTAACTGCCCCGAAAGATTTGTCTCAAAAATGAACCACCACCTGCAAGACCAAGACCACCATTCAAGACCAAGAAGATGATATCGGTAAGATGATAAGACCATATTTTCTTGCAAATATGTGAAATCACAAATCAGTAATCACATAACAGCAGCGTTTGGCTTGAAGACGTTCTGAAAAACAAACAGTTTGATAACATTCATAAGTTGCTTGAATGTGTATTTTGCACTCCGGCTACGTCCGCTCCAGTCGAGCGAGTGTTTAGTCATGGCAGTCTCTTTATGCGACCACATAGAGCTAGACTTTGGGACAGACTGTTGTCTGAGCTCGTGTTGTGCAAATGTAACAAGCATATGGTTGCTTAGTCCAAGTCTGGCTCTATCATCTGTGTGGTCTTGTAACTGACCCAGAGACCTCCACCAAAGTCAACTGGTCTTCAGATCAACATTTGTTGTAGTTAATCCGTGAGCACAGATTGTTGTGCATTGTAGTCTGTGGCTCGTTGCGCACGTGTAACTTGAATAATTACTTGATATTAAGTCACTGTTATTAAAAATAAACATGCACTTAAGCTTTACATTTTGTATTTACTGTGGTGTGGACATGATGACAATGCCAGAATGGTATTATGGTGTATTATGGTAAATTGGTAATGATGACGAATAAACATAAACAGAGGTAAAACTATGTAGACCTCTTGTTTGCTTTTTTATTTCATCTAGTAGTTTTTTTACATTAATATCATATGTGGTCTTGGTCTTGATCTTGTCACCTGGTCTTGGTCTTGAGATACCTGGTCTTGGTCTTGGAGCACCTGGTCTTGGTCTTGACACTTGTGGTCTTGGTCAACATGATCTTGCTAACATCTCTGCCCTCTGCTAACCTCTCTATGTATACTCAGTGCTCAAAAAAGGCCACAATGCAGGAGATCACAGTTCCTGGGCCCTAAAAGGTGCCAGTGAGCATTCCGAAGCTGCACGCAGCCTGACGTCTGGGAAATGCACATTTTGGCACATGCAGCAGAGGCGCAGATGCAGACTGTCTTCCACCATCTTTAAGAGGACTATCAAAATTTTCTTTTCAACGAATTTATTCTCATATACATTTTACTTAAGAAACATAAAACTTGCACAACCACCATCCTTACATTTTGGAAGATGGTCAAACAAGACGGCTGGCTGAGTTTATCTATTTCGTTTCAGCTAAAAAGTAAATGTGACCCACAGCTGGGCAATTTATTCCAGTGACACTGCTCCAGCTTACATTGGGGTTCACAAACACATTCATACAGTTCCTGGCACCATAATTTATAGTAAAGATTTCAGTATCCAATAAAACACATTCCTAGTACATGGCATGCAAACTTCAGTGTAAAACTGGCAAAAAAAGCCCACTGTGCATTCAGTCATGTTACCTAGCAACACGTTTGAGGTTGCGGAGACTGATTTTCCCCGAGTCATCATCATCAAACAGTTTGAACGCTTTCAGCATTTCCTCCTTTGGATCACGATTCAACATCATCTCGGTCACTAAAAACACCACAGTCATTGCTAACATTGCTGCTGTTGCCATCCGTCATACTGTGGCTGATGAAAAGGGTCAAGGCAGTCTCGAATACAACACTGACAAAAAAGTTGCAGCCGTGGTCTCTGGTGCTAGGCTAACAATACTTTCCACCACTGAGGCCACAGTTACCCTGCCAGCCGCACTGGATCACCCTCCAGAACTGAATTTTTAGGCCACATCGCATCTAGCAACAGCAGCTTATTGCTACACATGCAGTAGCGTAGTCTGTCGGTCTGTTGGTAACGTTCATGAGCCCTGCAAAAACAGCTAAGCCGATCGAGCTGCCGTTTGGGGTGGTGACTTGGATGGGCCCTAGGAACCATGTATTACAAGGGGGTCCAGATCCTCCATGGAAAGGGGCAATTTTGAGAAATATCAGTCCCATGGGCATGCATGGTAGTTGCCGGCTGCCTAACAATGCCTTAAGGCTTACGTTAAACTAAAGCTCCTGGCGTCAGCAGTATACAGGTGAGTCAACCCCACAAAAATGAAAGGCTGAGTTGGCCTAGTTGGCTGACCTATAGCGGACAGCTTACCCACATAAGTGGTCACCTGTCAGCTACAGGTCAAGCGAGGGACAGGGAAAAGTTCACTGTGCCATGCACCACTGGCTCTTGCCAATCAACTGCCACTTCCAAGATTGCAAAGCATGCTGGTCCGCTCATCGTGTAAGCAGCTCTATATAAGAATCCGATCTTTACCTTTTTACCTTTTTAAGCTCATCATTGGGTAGTGCATGTTTGATGGCTAGCTCATGTGTGGCTTCCTATTAGTGACCACAACTCAAATAGTCTCGTTTTTGAGACAGTGTCCTGGACTTGAACAACTAACAAACTATAAACCACAGTAGCACAAACACTTAACTACGTGGGGAAAAGAGAAATGCCAAAAAATAGCGACATACTAGGCCAATCAGGCATGAAAACAGCATATATATAACTGGCACTCACTGACATCCTGAAAGTCAGAAAAAACAATTTTGCCAGTCGACTGGTGGTCATAGTCTTTCAGTATCTTAAGCACATCGGTCTTCTTTGCCTCAAAACCCAGCGCTCGCATTGCTACCTGCAACAAACGTTTCCAGGCGACTTTCATGTGTAATGCATGCTATCCCTTCCATCACATTACTACAATGGCAGCCACATACATACGTTAATGAAAAATACAATTACTTACAACAGGTTTACAAGAAAAACATACAACACCATGATCTTATGACTATTTTTTCGGCCTGCTCCTCAGAAATCATCAGCAAAAACTCAGGAGCAGAAATAACCAAAATAACTTTGTGACTACAAAACACAACTTACTAACAGTACCACCCCTCACAATTTTGGAAAACTTGTGACTCGTGGTCAAGAAAAATGGGGGATTACCTTACCTGTACATCGACAAAACAAACACACACGACAAAAGTTGCTTGCAAATGCTACTCGGTACTTGCGTTCACTTTCTGTCTGCTTTGATGCTGATGGGGTGAAAATGTAAAAAGTGCTCATAAATCCCGAAGATTTGTGTTTTGGAAAACTTGGCATAACATGGCATAACTCGGAAACAAGGCCAGCGAAACACACATTAAAAACAGTAGACAACACTGGTACAGACAGCATGTGAGTGAGAAATACATTACAAATCCCATTTCTAACACACCCAACAAAGCCACAATGAAAAGTAATTGTGCAGCAACACATTCTCTATTCTAGTCAATGTCTCTCCTGCTGTATCCCTACCACAGCACGTACAGGTATCACATATGATTTGCCCATCTTTTCATCTGCTTTATTGTTCAAATATCCAATCTGCGTCTTGCTTTTCCACATTTATCTCATTTCTCTGATTATCTCACTTCACTTTTGTTGGCATGCCGTATTCTTATACAGCATGCCAACAAAAGTACAAGTGAGAGAAATGAGATAAATGTGGAAAAGCAAGACGAGGATTTTTGAACAGACACACAATGACATTTTCATGACCGGATAGGTCTGATGCACCTCTCATCCAGTCGTGAAAATGCCACACGTGTTCAAGTATCAGTCAAAAGTGCTAGAAGCAGAAACATAAGCAAACATTGCCACACAAAAACAAGAAAAAATTTTTTTTCTCGTTTGCTCAGGCACTTTCACTCTCAAAAATGGCACAATATCCCTTTCACTGCATCCAAAGCTTAACCCAACTGCGGATTATGATCACTGTGCTAATATTGTGCTACCTTCAACCTCAAGTCAGGCCTGTTGCTACAACAGTCAACTAATAGTAGAATACAAAACCTTCAGTTCATGATAGTCAATCGCGCCATCTTTATCTGTATCAAACAGGTCGAACGCCTCGTGGACTTGTTGTTTCTGCTCTTCAGTCAGTTCTCTTCTTTTCCTTGCTCCAGGTTTCCTATTCACACAATCAATCAACCTGCTGAGTTATGCTAACAAGAAGCTCACCTACCACAGAGGAACTGTGCAACGCTCTACTTCAGTTTAAATCTTATCAACTGCTGTACAACTGTATAAATCCCACTTGAAAAGGCATACAAAAGTTGAATCACCTTGAAGGCCACCCAAGATAATTGGAACTGCCGATATTCCACAGGTGATAGATTACTTCCTATTAATGCTCTGTAATAATAACGTCTCCATCTTGTGCACTTTCAGAGATATTACTACAGCGTGGTGCAGAATAAACCAGACTATTCAACCTTTCAACTGAGGTTACAAAAATTTGCATAAAATAATGCCTTTAACACTTTAGCCGCTACTCTGGTCCACGCATTCGTCGCCAGCCGGGTCGACTACTGCGGCAGTCTTTTGATTGGCATGCCAAAGAAGCCCACTGACAAGCTGCAGCGTGTCCTCAATGCTGCGGCAAGAATCGTCTCCAACACTTGGAAATACGATCGAGGGCTGAGTCGAGAAGTAAGATCGAGGGCGAAGTCGATTCCGGCATGACAAGCTCCACTGGCTGGACGTCGACAACCGTGTTCGGTTCAGAGTGTGTGTTCAAGTGTCTGTGCAACTTGGCACCTGGATACTTGACGTCACTCTGCCGACCTGTGTACCCGTGTCCCGCGCCGTTGGTCGCCGGCATCTGCGAACAGCTCAACAAGGCGAACTGAACTATCCTCGTATCAACTTGTCCACGTACGGGGGGTGGAGCGTTCGCCTTCGCCAGACCAACGACATGGAACTGTTTACCTAACAATTTGAAGGACACCAGTATTTCTCTGTCTTGTTTCCTATCTGGGTCATGCTATTTAACGCCATCAACGCCTGCAACGCCTTCAACGCCCACAAGCCACATATATATTTATTTAATAACAAAAGGGCTAGTTCGCTTCTTACAATGTTATGCATGCATACGTACATGCAATAAAAATGAAACAGTAAAACTGAACATACAATGTCCAGGTAGGTGTTACCGGTAGTTCTAAATAAAATTCAATTTACAATACCGTACCAATATGTTTGCAGTTAAACTATTACAAAATCTATGCACTGACTCAAAATCAACATCATCAAGTGGAAGAGTATTCCAAATACGACTGACTCTATAGCTGAAATAATTGTATCTAGCAGCAGTTTTGGCATAAGGCGCATACAGTTTATAGCGATGTCCCCGTCTTGAATGATTGATTCGAACTGTGAAAAACTCATCCCTGTAGTTACACACGACGTGATCATTGTCCTTGATATGACACTAACAAGCTGCTGGCATTGTTGTGGCCGTACAGAATACTAACAGGATACTCAGTGTTGGATAATTGGCAGATGGAGTTGCCTACGAGAGATATCGACAGGTTGATTAGTAGAGTTCGCTCGCTAATGAATAGGCTTAACTGCAGGCGTATAGCTTCGCGCACAGTTAATGACTACAGTTTGGAACATTTCGCTTCCGCTACCCGCACACCAGATCCAGCAAGTTGCTGCGAAAACGAAGCAACGTGCACGCAGAAATAAAAAGGATTGATTTTTTTTGCATAGGATGCGAACGCTGCTGGTGTTTCGCAGTAAGACCAACTGTTATCTTCTTGTAATTATTATTACCCTTATTTTTGCTTAATACAATAACAATATATTACTTTGACAAGAAGCTGAGCTATCGCAGAGGGACCGCGCGGCGCGCTATGTTAGTTGAAATGTAGCGTACTGCGACTTTATTAATTACGTTACGTACGTTAATAATTTACTTAATTTACTTACTTATTGTTTTCGGGCTACGCGCCTACGAGCTGGCATCAAGGAGCTTTAAACAGCTCCTTGGCTGGCATAATAGCCAGCGCGGGGCAATTGCGGCATTTTTAGTTAGCTCAGTTCCGTTTAGTGCAATAAGCGTGCAGTTCGTGGAAAGTTATGTTGCCGTACGCAGTTTTCTTTTAAACAGTCGTTGATTGTTTAGAACTAG
>Ga0209780_1000593_pt1 | contig 20142 bp, 16 predicted proteins | sample WorMetexBAHAMAS2_FD_187384 | JGI IMG/M metagenome (GOLD analysis project Ga0209780, IMG submission 187384) | Marine gutless worms symbiont microbial communities from Max Planck institute for Marine Microbiology, Germany - Inanidrilus exumae... | ecosystem: Host-associated > Annelida > Digestive...
GTTTCATCGAAATCCGTTCAGGGGTTTCGGAGCCCCGGGGGGTCAAAATTTGGCCTTTCCCATTACTTTGGCTAGTCGCTTTTACAACAGCTTGTACTACCGTACAAGCCGTGATGTAAATAAGACAGTAAGCAAACGATTCATATAGTGCTGGTTGGTTGGTTATGGAGTAGTGCAGTGTGCCTATCCGTGCCTATCCTATCCTACCGTGTCCTAGAAGCTACTTTACCTAGCTTACGCCACGTTAATCAGTATGTTCTACTACTACTACTACTACTACTACTATCACTTGCAACACTTTTACGTGGACAAGTCACACATGTAAAATGACCAAGGCAATGGGTTGCAAGAAAGTAGGCTGAAGATTTGATACAGCACTGCTGCAGGTGAAAGTGAAACAAATGTAAAGACAAACATAAGGCAAACACGGTTTACTACTACACCACCACAACGACCGAGTCATAACAATATACAAATAAATTCACGTCAGTATGTAACCTTTTCAAACGAGAAATCCATAAACTTGTCCGTGACTGAGTCATACGTCTTACTCTGTAACAAAAGCAAAGCCAACACCTTCAGTACTGGCTATAAAAATGGAATATATCATTTATATTGATATTGAGCACTCTACAGATTAATTCTTCGGAAAAAATGTCGATATATGAAACATTTCCTGTAAACCTGATCTTTAATTTGAAATGCAGTTACAGCATTTACTGTAAACACACCGGAAACTGCAGTTTTGGCAATAAATTTTGTGACAAGAAAAAGTTACCGTCATTTCTCCACCGAAGCATTCACTGGCAATCTGTGCTGGATCAAAGGGCTTCACTTCAGCATCATTGAACAAGTACCTACCAGTAACAAGACAATGCACTGACATCATTACACATGACAGATGTGGATACATCACTTCATGCACCACATACTCTTACTGAATAAGTAACTGATTTCTGGATGTGCCCACTTTTAAGACATGACTTTTTTTACAGTGCACTGCAGTATCAGCTTTCGGGCTGAAAAAATTATAATCAATGGCAATGGTGAAAAAATAATAATAAATGGCAATAGTGATGTAGATGGTAGCAGCCTACTGGCATACACACAGCCCAAGTTGGTTAGCTTGGTTTGAGGGTTGGCAGCCACCTGGCGCTGAGTCTGCACTCACCAAATAAACCAGGTAAACTCTCGTAAGTAAGTACGTAAGTAAGAATATTTATAAAGTGCAGAAAATCATACGTCACACTGCGCTGTGATTTCTCAAATCCCACAATGATTTTTAAGATATCGCCTAAACTGTCCGAAGCTAGAGATCTGGCGCAGACTTATTGGCGAACTGTTCCACAAACGAGGCCCTGCAACAGCAAAGCTTTTATCACCAAATCTGTTGTGGGTTCGTGGAACTGTTAGTGTCCTATCAGTAGATGAGCGCAGAGGACGGCGACCATACTCGGAGACGAGATGAATGTCAGTAGTCAGGTAGGTGGGTGCAAGTGAAGCTAGCGACTGGTGTACAAGACACGCAATCGTAATGGCTCTGGCCATGATGGCAGTACCATACCATAAACACTGTCAATTTATTACTACTATTATTACTGCAAGAAAAAGTCAGCACTCACTCACAAGAGTGCAAAGACTCATGTCAACAATAATTTTGTGACTCATGACCCCTTGACCTTCTGACCCCCAGAACAAGTCCTGGACATTACTCAGAGTAAAATGCAAAGAGTACAGTGTGAGAATCCTATTGCTTCAATGCTTTGATGCTATTGGTTCTGGCAACAGAAACACAATTATCCCAGAGGATCACCTTTGTGGGACCCATCCATAGTCAGAATGCGCTGTGATTTCTACAAAACACTAAATAAATGTGATTTCAGATGTCACCTAAACTGTCTGTAGCTGGTCATCAGTCGCAGTTTAGCAGGTAAACTGTTTCACAAGTATGATCCAGCAGCAGCAAAGCTTTTGTCGATAAAACTGCTACCTGTCCGTGCAACAGCAAGCAGAAGACATGTGAGATGTACCAGCGATCTTGTCCGAGCTCATTCTTGTTCAGTCGATCACGTATGAAGCTGTAGTAATGGCCTCCGTCGGCAGTGCCCGTGTGGACAGTGACACCAATCAGTTCGTACTGACAGACGTCGCTGTCGCTCTCGTCTGACAACGAGTCATCATCGGATGTCTCACCATCGTCAGCTGGCACAAACAACCATACACCCCACAACACAAATCACTCTACAGTCATTAGGGATGCACCGGATTTCGGCTCCTGCATATCCAAAATTCAGCTGTTTTTTGCAAACCGAGCCAAGTACTGCTATGGCCGAATTTGCGGCCGGATTTTTTAACCCACCAAGTTCTGGCTACTGACAGTTAAAAGGCAATGAATTATGAGTTTTGAATGTGACACAGGTGCAAAGTCTTTTAAACAACAGCGATACCAACACTGCATGATACATGTTTTAAAAATATACACAACATATAGTGTTGTGGGTTGTGACTGACAACTGTATTTCACCAAATCTGGCTCCACCCCCGGTAAGATTTGAATATGCAAATCCAGATAGATCTGGCTCCAGCCGGATTTGAAAAATTGGAATATGGTAACACGACTGGCCCGCCATGCAGCTCTAATTAGACTGGAGGCCGCGTGACGTCATTGTCTGGCCTGTGCGGGTGAAGCCTCCTGCAGGCCCACAGTGCAGTGTTACAGACGACGACAGACGCCAGCAAGCATTACTAGTCTGGCCCTCCAACATTATGTGTAGGCGGGCGAGTAATAACATGTATATCATCCTCATTTAGTTGTTATTTTCACGAATGACTGCTGAACCATTTGTTTCAGAGAGATGATCAAGTACTCATCGAGGTATCTTCAAAATACTCAGCTAACAAATTACTTGGTTCGTGCAGCCCCAGTGACGACACTCACCTTCAAGCCGTTCTTTGCGAATGAGATTCTTTTCCATGTACGGCGACATGTCGAGTTCGAGAGGAAACGAGAAATGAGTGTTGACTTTTTCTTTCATCATCGTTAACATGTTGAACGTGTACCGCATCGTGTTGAAACAGAGAATCATCGGCAGCTTTTTGAAACAAGCCCTAGCAGCCAGGCAATGGTCAACCACATGTGAAAATCTACGGGCACCCTAGTATACACCCAACCATAGGCAACATCAACTAACAGCCACAGTCAACCAACAGACATACAAGTTTATTTCAGACGAAAATTACGTACTGGGTATATACAGTAATGCACATATACTACGTACTTAAAAATTACAACAACAATTTTATGTCACATAACAAAAAACGAGATAGTGATAAAAATGCCAAACTGGTCATATCGCATACGTTGGTGGCGGCATAACGTAGTGGTTGCGTCGTTGATCTAGATCAACGAGGTTAACCTACGCTGAGCCCGGTTAGTACTGGGATGGGTGACCGTGTCCGGGTTCGACTCCCGGAGGCGGCACTTTATTTCGGTATGTAACCGATCACCCAGGTCGACTCAGCCTTCTACCCTCCGTGAGACGGCAAAATGAGTACCAGCCAAAGGGCGGTGATGCTCTGTGGCTGGGGAGTAAAGGCAGGCATGGTGTAATTTGCAGGTAAAACTGTGTGATCCATGTCTGAGCGCATTAGAGGCGCTTCGCGTAATGCGCTATACAAATAAGACGTATACTTTACTACTAGGAATCACAACAGGTATGGCGATGATATAAACTAATGGGTTTTCAGGCAGCATTTAAAAGTATCAACTGTCAGCTAAAGTCTAGTGCCAAACGTTCAGAACTTCTACCAAGTTTTTGCAAAAGATGTATATAATATAAAACATACATTACATCATCTCAAAAACTAACAATGATGAATGGTGTTTTAATCAAGGCAACATAACACGCAGTTTGAAAAACTGTCACTGGTGTCGTTACCGTTTCTCGGCTCGCACTTTGCGCTGGCATTTGGAGCACGTGTACATGTTGTCACCCTCAAGCATATCTTTCACTGTCACCTCATCCAACGACTCCTGGAACACACACGGAAACGCTGTAAAACACTACGGATGTACCAAATTTCGGCACTGGCAAGTCCATCCTTCCTTCTTTCCTTCCTTTATTGCAGGCAGGGGTCCAGTCCAGACTACTTCTGGACCTCAGCGCTGAGACCTTACGCAACATCCATAACAAAATATACTGTAACCCTAAAATAAACACACATAAAAGCCAGGTTTGGTCGCCTCTTATGACCTCCAGCCTGGAACGGGCCGATTCTTAAGGCAGTATATACATAAGAAAGTAACTAAAAATGAAAAGAAGTAAATAAGTAAAGGATTTCTATAGCAATGCAATCAACCAATAAATCACGGCACAGTACAGCCGCGGAGCCTGTAAGTGGGAGAAGAAAGACGGTTAAACAAAAATTTCAATGTGTGCATGTGATGCAACAAATCATTGGTATCCAAGGAAATCAAACCTAGATCCTCCAGGTATGACAGAAAGCAAGCAATATGGATCAGTGAAGAGCAACGTCGCTACTCACATAGAGATTCTTCATATCGGTCACCTGACATCGAACCGTGTAGAAATCCTCCTTTGTTCTGCTAACATGAGGACAATCCTGAAACATCATCGACAAATATACATCGGCTGCAAAGTGCCCATACTTTCAGTATTAAAGACGATAACAAGACACCATTGACACAATGTGCTATGATGTTGTTTTGTTTGTTAGGATGTGAGGTGTCATCCTCCAGTTAAGACACAACGGGCAATTTCTTTCGATTTGTACTGTCGGCTGGGTGACAGCAAGGACATTCGGCCTGTAAAAATCCCATGCCACTTTTCCTCAAAGATTCTGTTCTGTTACAAATGGAGGAAAAACCTAAGGAGATTGACTGAGTTAAGGTTTTACGCCCAGCCGACACAAAATATGTCATTTCGGAGACATTCTTCCCAGCCAATCGCTTGGCTTAGTACTGAAAAACTAAAATAATACAACAAAAGCAAACATGCATCTGTAACAAACTACATTACAACATAAAATGAATGCAAAAAAACTAAAGCCTGGTTTGGTCGCCTCCTATGTCTTCAGGCTTGAAAATGGAACGGGTCTATTCTGGAAGAAGCAGATAGATAAGTGAGGAAATAAACAAGTAAGAAAGTATCAGTAAAAAGAAAGAAAATTTATATAGCGCCGAAATCAACACCTGAATCACGGCGCATTACCGCCCCGAAGCCTGTATAGGGCAAAACCAGGTAATGACTGTTAAAACACATGTGATGGTGGTATAATCATAGGGAATTTCTTTACTATAAGCTCTCTCATGCTATCTCTCCTAACAGAGTACTGAAATTCATACATGTCAAACTTCTAGATCATCCTATACAGTTGTTCCCCAAGAAGCAACTAATATGGTATTTCTCAAGCGTGTAACCTTCTGATAGGTTACAATAAATAAGCAAAATCACCAGTTTATTTGTGATCATTTGCCATTTGAACTTATTTGTATATTCTGAAGTTCTTCAGCAGTGTTGGTTGGCCATCAGCAAAACCAGCGGACTTGTAAAACTACAGCCCCTGCAAGGCTTCTTGAATATCTTTTTTGAGAACTGCCTAAATGGGACAGACCCGGGAGATAAACATTAAAACAGAAATGCACGTCTTTTCTGAAGACAACAGAGATGTCCACTTTTTGTTAACTCTTGACACCAATCAGCTTCAAAACTGACTGCCAGAATCATCGGCTACTGCCGCTCAGATTAATAAAAACTATCGATAACAGCACGTACGAGAGATACAACGTTATTCGTTGTGATGCCACCGAACAGATGCTTGACAAGTCGTTTCTGAAAAAAACACACACACAAAACGTGCACACTTAAATCAAGTTTGCTCTAGGAGGCTGTTTCTATAGCAACATTACAAATCATCAGAAATCCACCTAATTGGCCTTTGACGAGACGAATAATGACAAACCACACACCAGCTCGGGTCCCATTTCTTCCAGCTTCGTTATGAGATCCGTGAAGAACTCCGTCATGTCCTTCTGCTCGCCTGTGTTCAGAGGCTGATGGTCCATCGTGTACACCTTGCAAAAACTCCGCGGGTTGTACGCCTTGCGTTCACTCTCCAGCAGAAACGTAAACATCTTTTTCAGTTCTATCAACGTGCCTTCGTGTCTATTGTCAGCGGTACACTGCCAGCCACAGATACATACATGCACTTTAGTTAGTTGAATTTTAACGTCCCTTTTCAGCACAAATATGGCTGTATTAGAGAAGGAAGGTCAGGAGTGGAGAGCTATCACTACCCAGTGAAGGAAGACCAGGTCAACCATGGCCCCTTTTGGTCAGCAGCCACCCAAAAGGGACAGGAATCGAGAGGCTCATTTAAATTATTATGCTAGAGACTACAAAAGGGGGAGACAACTATCACACAGTAAGACATAACTAAAGCAAAGACGACAAAAACCAGCATGTAACGCAAAATCAACACACAAAATAAATTAGCCATGTACTGGACTGACAGTTGACTCTTCACAACTGACGTTTCTGCCAAGTTCAAAGTCACGTGACACAGAAACTAAGACAAATATAAAAAATCTGGCCCAATCAATTTAGATATTGTGCCCTAGTTTAAGAATCCGTGGTCAGTTGCCAGCTCCCATTGTAAATGGCGAAGGAGATAGCTTTTGTAAATGGTCGGATTTCCAACTTTGAAGGGCTCATAAATCTGCCTTTGAATCGTGCCATAAACATAACAACCAGCAATGAGCTCCATCTTATAGGTTTGTTGGTACTCTTCACCCACTTGGTCCGGCAGGGAATCTTTGGGGTATAAGCGGTACAAGTTTTATGGGACGGATGTCCTTCATGTGTCAATCAAACAACAGTGTCAAAGCACAAAACACTAACCCTAACCAATGGCCTAGCCTCATCCTTTCATCATATGCCACCAGACTCCGGATGTTGCTCCCTTTAATTGACTGACTAAGTTAAGGTTTTACAAGTCCCACCCGACACAAAATAAGTCATTTCGGAGACGTTCTTCGCAACCAATCCCTTGCCTAGTACTGAAAAACAAAATCGAACACAACAAAAGTAAACATAAATCCACAACAAAATGCTATAATATAAAATGAATCCAAAAAAACTAAAGCCAGGTTTGGTTGCCTCCTACGACCTGCGGCCTGGAAACGGAACGGGCCTGGAAGAAGTAAACAGATATGCCAGGAAATAAACAAGTAAGGAAGTAAGTAAGGAAGAAAAGCATAAGAAAAGAAGTAAGTAAAGAAGGAAGAAATTGAAGAAGGAAGTTAAGTAAACACACAAACAAACAATTTAATCAACAAATAAATCTGGAACATAACTCCTCACTTTATGCCGGCTCTCTGCTGCCAGTACTAACTGTAACAGTTTTAAATATGTAACACAGCAAAACTGTCAGAAATTGTCCTTAGCTACAAGAATCATCCATTCCGATGACAACACGACTATTTTAAAATGACTACTAAAATCGCTATTGTCGATTTCTGCCTCTGACATAGCTTATCTGGTAGTATATTAACATCTATGATAAACTTTTCATCCACCTATAAAGAGAAAATTAACAAATTTCCTCTAACACCAACAAATATCATCTAACCGTTGCCTCGATGACAGATTTGCGGGCCTCTGGGATCATGTATAGATGTTGCATGCAAGTGGCCATGTAACAAGTTGCTCCGAGATTAGTCAGGCCGACGTAGCCACATTTTGCTCTTTCTTCATCGTGCGGCCACGTGTCCCACGAGTACGGCTGATGAGAGTCTGAAAAGCATGCAGTGTTAATTAATTTGATCGTAAAAAAACTGACTGTAGTAATTCAAAAATGTTTACATGCACACATCACAGTATTGGCCATTTTCCATGTAAACCTGGGTCAGACACGTGCACCCTCAAGTTTCTTCCTCCAACTGCTCTCTATCTGCAGCTTCTCGGTAAAGACCAAAACTGTTCATATCCTCCGTAACACCACCGCAACATCACGTCTTTCTCGTCATAATTGACAGACTTATTGAGTTAAGGTTTTAGGTCACACCCTACACAAAATAGATCATTTTGGAGACATTCTTCTCAGTCAATCTCTTGGTTTAGTACTGAAAAACCATACTACAGTGCAAAATAAACACAAAAATAAAGCTACATTTGGTCTCCAATCTGGAAAGCGTATGGGGTTAAGAAGTAAATGAGTATGGAAGTAAATATGTAAGCAATCGCTTTATATAACGCCAGAATCAACACATGAATCAGAGCGCATTACAGCCCCAGAGCCCATACAACACTTCATTATAATGAGTTATTTTGTAAAACAATGTCAATGCATTAAAAATTAACTGCAAACATGCACAACATTTTAATGGTCATTTTCAATGTAAAAAATCAAATCTCGATTGATTAAGGTTTTACATCCTATCAAACACAAAATATATCATTTCGAAGATGTCCTCTCCCAGCAAGTCTATTGGCTTAGTACTGAAAAACTAAATCTAACACAACAAAAGCAAACATGTATCCATAACAACATATTCTGCAACATGAAATAAAAACTAAAGCAAAATTTGGTCATCTCTTACTACCTCTAGCTGGAAATGGGACGGGCCTATTATTAAGGCAGTAAATAAGTAATTCATTAAGTAAACGACTTATATACAGCCGGTATCAACAAATCGGGCACATTACAGCCAAGAAACCATTATTGGGTTTGATCTACTATGGAGCTTTCAAGCAGTAAAGTCAATAAAGCAGCCGAGTGACATATTCATAACTCAGAGACGAGTACATGTCATCAGACATACCTTTGTGATGCTGCTGCATGACCTTCTGATGCAGTATCGTGTAGTTGTCAACGTTGCCCTTGACTAGCTCCACAAGAAGGTCGTATGCGGCCGAACGAGATGCTTGCGATTTGCACTTTGGTAAATATCGCTGTTTCGGAGTCGGCAGAGCAAACAGGCAGTCAAACACTTGATGCAGAAACGCCTACATAACAAAGAAATGCAGACCTGCAGAATCACAAACTTACATTCATGTCGGGAAATGTACCGGTGCGATGTTGCTTGTGGCATGGTACTGCTCATTGAGTCAGCACCTTCACTGAAAGAAGAAGAAGTTCGGCTGAATAGGTCACAGTGATCTAGTGGTAGCATGCCGGACCATCACGTGAGACACTGCAGGCATTATTATCAGTAGGGCTTTACCCACTCAACACAATTATTCTGCATGATGGAGACTCTGTTTACAGCCAACTGCTCTGCAGAATAGCTTCTAAAAATTAAAGGAGACACACACCAATAGGTGGCGGTTTGGCATAGTGGTAACATGCTGGGTCTCGATCAACGAGGTTAACCTATGCTAAGCCCTGTTAGTACTGGGATGGGTGACCATGTCCGGGTTCGACTACCGGAGGCGGCACTTTATTTCGACATGTAACTAGCCACCCAGGTCGACGCAGCCTTCTACCCTCCGCGGGACGGCAAAATTAGTACCAGCCAAAGGGCGGTAATGCTCTGCGGCTGGGAAGGTAACCTCAGGCCTGGCAGAAAGTAATGGCAGCCTACCGCTGGGTGGATGACTTAAGTCACCTGCAGGCTGACTGCCTGTACACCGGGATCAGCTCTGGGCCCAGCACTCGGCAACGAGCATGGGAAGCCTTTACTTTTCTACACCCCATATAGTAGTGCAAGAGGGTGCCCAACACCCTGTCATAGTCCATATCATATCATATCATATTACTGTAAAGCAGAATTTAATGATCATCAACACCGCCATTTTCCCAGTGAATCTGAGTTACCTCGTTTCCTTCCTCCACTTATTCTAGAAGAGACATGATACACTGCTTTTTACCGGCCAAATGTCCTTCCTCTTATCCAGTCAACAGTGTAAAAAGTGACGAAGGAAATGTGGCAAAATGTAAGTGGGCCATAAGTCGGCAATCACCTGTCCACTTGGTGAAGACTTGAACGGAGGATTGTGCTTGCAGATGACAGTGGCCAGCGTCAGCAAGCCAAGGAATCCATCGTCCTCGGCCGTGTTGTGACGTCTCTCCAGGTAGCCACGGCTGACTATCAGCTCAGCCGTGTGCACGACAAGCTCATTGAGGTCTAACGAGCTGCCCTACGACAGCATCAGCAACAACAACAACAACCAATCAGCAGTGATGAAGTTGGTTGGTTGGAGTTTGACGTCCCCTTTCAGCACAAATATGGCTATATCAGAGACAAAAAGTCAGGGGTGAAGATTTATCCCATTGAAGGAAGACTAGCGATATATTAACCTCAACCCTGGCCACCTTTTTGTTCAGCAGCCACCCAAAAAAAGAAAGGGATCGAGAGGCTCATTTAAATTATTACGCTAGCTCCTACAACAGCAGAAGACAACTATCATACTGCAATACTAAACTGAACCAACTACAACAAAACAGTGTAATAAATCTTAACTAAGCAATACAGACAACACACAATTAACAAAACAAATAAACCCAGGTTCGATCGCCTCCTATGATCTCCGGCCTGGAAACAGAGTGGTGACTATTCTGGTAGAAAGGGAGGAGATGGACAAAAGATGAAAAAAGGCAAAGCGAACGAGAAAAGGAAAAGGGAAAAAGTGAACAAAGCAAAGGATGAGGAAGTGAATGGACAAGGGAGGAAAAAAGCAGAAGGGGGTACACCGGCCCCATGCAGGGTTAGCAGTGATGGAACAACCGCTACAACAACACCAACTAAATGATAGACTTTCGACGTCCCAGCATCAACGTGGATGTCTTCGACTCCTCAACGGCCTGCTGTGACCTTGACCTTTGACTTCTAGAATCTATACAGGTCATCAGTAGGGGCTAGTGAACATTCCCTGTCAGTTCCCGCAACATTGTGGTAACAAGACCTGTTCGGACGAATGAACGAACGAACAAATGAACGCAGTGGACGGCCCTAAAACATAATTCCTTCGCCGACATTACCAAAGGCATAATAAAACTGCTGCTGCTACTACTACTACTCTTCACAGTCTTTATTTAGCTGGTCTCTTTTCACTGAATGACTCAAAACAAATGTTAGAAAGTAGTGGAATAAATGAAATGAATGAGAACGTTTGAAGGCCACACAAACTATTCACAACTGGACGTTCAACTGGACCCGTGTCACACATATGCTGTTGATGTGACACTGCAGGCTATTCACAATATGTGGAATAGCTACGGCATGCACATCCTGGACCTTCCTTCTAATCAACAAAATTAATGTGCTGAATTAACACAGTCTATAATTGATTAACTCCAATAAATAAATAAGATATTGAGATACACAACAACATTACACAATTCCTTCACAAATATCAACCACTCAACTTATAAATTATCTACAGATGATCTGATACACACAATTTTTTTAAATATCAACAAACGTTTTCTTCATTTACAAACAAAACAGCAAAGTACATAATCAATCACTTACATAAACATACAATCTTCACAGTGTCTAGATCTAATTAGATCAAAAGTTACTACAACGGACCTGTTCCCAGCTGAGTTCCACGTCCTCCTTTGTTATGCCATCAATAAGGTGGCATATTAACCAGAAATAATCCCGACAGCCGGGACCAAATGGCTCCTTCTCTTCATGATTCTGAAACACACACGCACGACTCTCATTTAATGGCCTCTTTTCCAATCTTCTAAATAAGAAATCTTACAAAAATTAAACTTCCTTAAATAATTTACCTAACTACAGTTTATTTATTCAATTTTAAAATACAATTATTATTATTATTATATTTTGCTTCATTATTTTAAACTATTTTACTCCAAATCAATCCCTATTAAATTATGATATTTCCCAATATATTACTACTCTAAAAACGCGATATGACTTGATTGTGTTGAAAGCACCGTTAAACCCAACCAACCAACTTCTTTTCCAGGACGACCTGGCTAAACCAGTACCAGACCGGTAAATCATTCTGATTATAAGGAAGCAAGAGACGAGACAGGTGGCAGTGGTATAAGATGGAATGTATGCCCATCATTTGCACCTCGCTCCAGACAAATAATTATGTCAGCATCTCATCACTCAATCTTCTTAATATTCTGTAACAAGCTCAGTAAACATTCTACCACTAAATATAGACCTCTCAAATCTAAACACATTTTCCATCAGCGCCTAAATCATTCATATTCTTACTGCAAATTGGCATGTATATAATAACAACATATACTTGGATTTTTGAAAATTATAACTAACTTCACGTGATATATTTTTCATAAAATGGCAATATCACTGTTCAATAGATTACACATGACTTCCTATTAGCATTCCTAGCAATTATGTCCTTATCTTGTGTCATTTCCAGTATCGTTTCCAATATACTGTGAGATGCTGTAATTCGTCTTGGGCCTTCTACATTGCTTGATGGCTGGTACAACTGCTGGTAAACAATCAGATCTGGGATCAAAGGATGATTTAGTAACTGGATCAATCAACAAACAGTATGACAACTCCATATGACAATTACCTTCTTCTGAGGAGCTTTAATGGCCGTGGCTTCATCAAGACTAGGCAACAGATTGATTAGTATGGGCAGCAGGTATATGTAGCCAGTCTGGCCATCAGATGTTCGTCCGCGACACAGCCGATACAGTCCCTGACAAGATTCCTGACGCACAGGTGGCTAAATACGACACAGATAAGCAAACCCACATAAAAATTACGTTACGTTTTAATGAGTGAGTAACCATCTAATTCACAATTTCGTGATCATGACATGAAACTGTATGGCAGCTGAGAAAAACTGTACCTCGGGAGATTCCAGAGTAAGTCGTTTCAGCCAGTAGCCGAGGTTGTGGCAATTGCACAGGACCGGTTGGACAACATCGGCATACGAGTGAGCCAGTGAAACAAGAAATAACATCGTGTAATGAACAGCTTCGACATGGCCCCACGACGTCGAAGGCAGCTGGCTCGTGTCCTTCCTACAAGAAATAGACATCAAAATGTCACAACAAGCCAGTATTTTAAATCGACACACTGATAAAAATAAAAAAAACTTAAATTCCAACAGAAGTGAGACACTTCCTAGAACATATCAATATTAAGTTGAAATGGCACAAACTTCATGCCATAAAACAAAAAGCACAGAAAATGCAACAGGTACCTGGGTATTGCCGCTTCGTACAGTATGCTCATTAGCATTGTAACAGCACAGCTGACGTCAGCCAGTGACAAATTGTCCGAGACAATCGTCTATAAATGTCACATGAACAAACGACAGACAAAGCTAATGTCTCAGTAATTTACAACTGCAGCTTGTGCTGGTGGGCCATAAAAAATAATGTGTCGCCCTAACGGGACGTAACACGACTGGCCCGCCATGCAGCTGTGGAACTATAATTAAACTGAAGGCTGCATGACATCATTGCCTGGCCTGCACTGGTAAAGCAACCTGCAGGCCCACCATGCAGTGTTATAGACAACAGACGACGACGACAGACAACGACAGACAACAGCAAGTGTTACTAGTCTGGCCCCCCTACACTATGCGTAGGCGGGTCAGTAATAATATATGAATAAAGTGTGCACACTAAAAGGAAGATCAATCTGAGGCACGGGGATTCAGTCAGTCACAAGGTCATCGACTGTGTATGGGTAGTAGGCTGATGAATTGACAAAAGGTGGGATTTAAGAAGGTATTTAGATGACCTTCATCAGCAAACAGTCAGAGTCAAAATAACTGATAAGAAAAGCATACAACTCAACTGGCTCAAAATGCAGCAACCACAACAAATATTGTACAGCAAATGGCGTCTAAACAGGTCATCCTGCAGTAAATACATTACCTTGTTAAGTCGCGGAACCACAAATTTCTCCACTGGTGGCTTGTTCTTGCGCATCTTCTTTACCGGACTGTCGAGCAAGTCAAATATGTCATCATGTGCGCCTGTCTCAAAATCCGACGGCATGACGGAAAACTGACTCATAAGCTTCAGTAGATATGCCAGACAGTCCTGCATCCACTGGCCACAAAACAACAAGGCATGTCAAAAAAACTTCTACAATATTACGATCAACTTCCGTTTTAATGGCCAATGTGCAGGTAAAAAAAAGACCGTCGGTTGTCTATCTCCACCGGAAGACATATTTTGCAGAAATGTGGCTCAGGTTTTTCACGAAGCCGGATGTCACACAACCAACAGTGTCAAAGCACTGAAGGAAAAAATAAATAAAATTAGCCCCGTACGGGGACTGACAGACGACTCTTTGCAACTGACGTCTGTGCTAATTTCAAAGTCACGTGACACAAAAACTAGGCCGAATATCAAAAATCTGGCCTGAACAAATTTAGATATTGTGCCCTAGTTTAAGAATCCGTGGTCAGCTGTCAGCTCCCACTGTAAATGGCGGAGGAGATGGCTTTTGAAAACAACCGGATTTCCCATTTTGAAGGGCTCGTGACCTTGATCTTGACCAGTGCATTACTCATCGACCTCTACCTACACGCCAAATGTAATTGAAATCGACATATGCATTATGTACGTAGGTATGCACAGACTGACAAATGGACGGACAGACATTTGAGACCTAAGAATGGACCTAAAAATGACCTTCTAGACCATCCATTCTTTATTCATTCACCATCAGATTTCTAACAGAAGGGACTATGACCGATGCTCTGACTCTCCCACGCCCATACCATTATACCACGCGACGCCGTACCAGGGATCAATTCCCTCCTCCTCCTTCGTCTTCTGACTATATTCACTACTTAAAATCCATTTGCCCTATTTACAGTCTCCCATTTGATGTTTCCATACGCTCTCCTCGAAACCTCGCTGTTGGTATTTTGCCTTTCCAAATAATTTTCACTCCAATACCATTCTCCATATCCAAATTCAAAAGCTTCCATACGATTACTGTCAGCTTGAGTCATTTTCCAAGTTTCAGCTGCATACAATTCCCTGACAGCTGCCAAATTTCCTGAAAATCCAGGTTTTCCAAGCAAGTGGTCACCATTACAGCAACATAAACAAAAACAGACCTACCTCATTACACTGATCTCCTTCCTTGATCTGAAGACGACCAGACAGGAATATATGGAACAAGTGATGCAGACCGCCGCATCGGATAAACTAACATGACACAGTACAATAACATCATCATCATCATCATCATCATCATCATCATCATGTGCCAGTCTGTTATACGGCTATGATAACTTGAATGCAGGTGCACTATGCATGGAAGTTCAGCCTACACCTGTCGACATTAAAAAGTCATCTAGAAATCAGCTGAGTGGCAAATGTGTTACAGCTAGAAAACGAAAGTGAAAGGAGTGGTGCCACTGGAAATTCTGTCTCATCATGAATCATTAAGTGTTTCTGACTGGCTGCTAAACGTACGATATCCATGATATCCAGAATACATTCCGGACCACTTCCAAAATTTAATCAGCTTTCCTGTGGTCCACAGTCTACCTGCTCTCCAAATTTCATAAAAATCCACCCGTAACTTTTTTAGATATCCTGCTAACGAACAAACAAATGGACAAACTAGTCACAGTAGAAACTTAACCCCTGCCAAAATTGGCAGAGGTAATTGTGACAGCATATGACGTGCCATGATGTACATGTGGAATCATCCCAGTCATCTGTACCTTCTGAGTCCAGACTTCCTCTGGTGGCGGCTGTTTCTCGCTAACCGAAAGCACTTTTGCGCTGGCAGAACCATGAAGCTTCGCCTGCAAATTACGGCCGAGACATCAACAGTCAAACTTTTCACAGTTATAAAAATACAGATCTTCTAAGCTGCCATGTTTCCCCACAAAGTCATAACTACAGTAGTGACAATGGCTACAGAACATAAAGGACAAACGACTTGACTGTCTTAAAAAATTAATATCACCTCAAAGCATGTATGCTAACAAGTACGTCCGTTTTCAAAGATGGCCATGTATCCACACACGCCGATCATATGCTTGGCCCGTGTGCATGCCCACATCGCCCATGCCATGGCTGCCCAGCTCGTACATGCACAGCCATGGCACAGGCAATACCAGCGACGCGCAGGACCATTCGTCTGATTTTGGGCTTCTGGGGGAGCATACGTTCAACAAAATAGTAAATTCCCTGCCTTGGACGCTAACAAACCGCCCTGCTAAATTTGACGCCACTAGCTTTATCCTCGGTGGAAATATCCATAACCGTACAAACAAAAAACACACAAACAGTAACCGATATATCCACACCTTGCCTATCGGCACATGTGGATAATAATCGTGACATAAATTATCCAACCAGAATAAAGAAACAGACCTACGGTAGGCCTGCTAACAGACACAGGAGAAATTAAGCTAAACGAAATATATAAAATGCAGAAAGCTGGAACACTTACATCGTATAAAGATCGGCAGAACTTTGGTGGCCGTGACAGGGACTCGACAATTTGCAATGAATACATGAGCTTGTGCGGATTTTCAGCATCTAGAAGTTGTTCCCAGCTCTCATGACCGACGCCTTCACCGCTGCCATCCTGCAGCAGGCCATGTCCTCACGATGTATGGTGAGTGCACATTCACACAAAGCCCACAAAGTCCTAAGATATATACCAATGTGCTAGTCACATACACTCAGCGCCTTTGATTCACTAATGTTTAAATAATTACCGCGTTTTATAAATGTTTCTGATTACTAATGCATTTATTAATAGTAGCAGTTTAAACAGTACTGCTTCAGATGTTTTGAAAGCGTAAACATGGCTCATATGTGAAGATCATACATCAGAGAACTCTTGCATAATTGATTGACTTAGTTAAGGTTTTATGTCCCACCCGACACAAAATAGGTCATCTTGAAGACGTTTTTACCAGCCAATCTCTTGGCTTAGTACTGAAAAACTAAATCAGACACAACAAAACCAAACATGCATCTCTAATGAAATATACTACGACACAAAATGAACACAAACAACTAAAGCCAGGTTTGGTCACCTCCTACGACCTCCGACCTGCAAACAGAATGGGCCTATACTGGAAGAAGTAGATAAATAAGGAAGTAAATGACTAAGAAAAAATAAAGAAAATAAAAAAAGAAATTAAGTAAGCAAACAAAAAATCTATATAGCATCTAAATCAACAAATGAATCGGAACACATTACAGCCCGGGAAGCCAGTATTGGGCGTTTAACATGAATGACTGACATGGCCAATAAACAAAAATACCTGTTCGACAATGGTGGAGAGGCGCTGTGAGATCTCAGGATTGGTTGGCAGAAGCATAACGAGATCCCAGACATTGCGAGACAACAGTCGAGCCTTGATCTGTAGACTACACTGCTCCTGCAGGTCCTACACTCAACAGCACGCCAACAGCTGCATTCAATTATCACTCGCACGAAGCTCTTCACTCTTACCAGAAACCACCATCACCAACACCTCTGCATCTATGAACCCGCACGGTGTAATAAATGCTTTTATTGTTAGGCCACATTGCCTGCATACAGTCTAATAATAATGCAAAGCACATTTCGGGCATGTTCTTCCGAGCCAATCTCTTGGCTAAGTACTGAAGAAACTAAACCCAACACAACAAAAACAAGCAATACAAGAACAAAATGACCTAAGGTAACATGAAAAAACACACAAAAGATAAAACCTAAATAAAAATACAATTAAATCTAAGCCTAACTAACATGAAAAAATGCAAGAACTGCTCACGTGTGTGTGTATCATTGTGTACAACTGTCATACACAACACAGCACAGAGCACTTGAGTATCACGTATACAGTGATACATATGTATAAATCTATTTACTTTTTACACATGGTAAATAATGGCAGTGAAATAATGTCCAAGAATAATACACACGGCAGACACGGTGGAAGGACAGAAGCTGCTCAGCTGCCGAAGCAAGTTAAACAAACAAGCAAAGTGTGGGTCTTTGCTGAGCAGCGTCATTGGCAGTTTGGAGCGTGGAGGCGGAGGCAGGTACGATGCCGGAATACTGCCGTCAGGTCGACGTAATACTCGAGTGGCATTCTGGGATATAAACACCATCTGCAGCACATCGACAACAACTTAATGCATACAACAATATCAATGACACCATATTAGGGCCACTATAAGCTCAACCTGTGCTAGCTCATCATCATCATCATCATATACGACAACATTAATATATAACCGTTTCAGGGGCACTGTACAATATAGTTTAAAAACAGATAAAACTACAAATAAAAACTCCAATTGAATAAGTATGTCGTCAAAAGCCGTCTAAAGGAAGGATGTGACGGTGCAGATGACACTGAGTGCGGAAGAGCGTTCCAGGCACATGCAGCGGCGACAGGGAACGTTCAGTCTCCGAGTGTTGAACAGCGGGTACGGTTAGTTGTGCTGTTGCTGCCAAACGTAGATGTCGCCGTGTCATGACATCAGACACACGTTGGAAGCTGTTGGCCAGGTATTCCGGAGCCATGCCGTGTAGGCAGCGATACACTAGTACGCACAGCTTGTATTCAGTCCTCTCACGAACACGCAACCAATGAAGCTGCACGAGCAGCGGAGTAATATGGTTGCATCGACGTCCCGGGAGGATGAGCTGGCTGCCCAGCTGAGAAGTGGAGGATTTTTGGTGGCCGTTTTATTGCTCATGTGCCCTTGTTGACAGCCACTGGTGCAGTCGGATTAGGCAGAGTACTCCTCAATGGCATTACCTGCATTGTCTTCATACCACTCACTTGTCGCACACAATTTTTTTCTATAAATACAGTTGAAATATTAAATTTCAAATACATCAAATTAATGTGCAGAAGAGTGAATTGATCCCTGCAATTATAACTAACTGCCGTCTCTCGGTATATGCTGTCATCGTTTGTCTGTCTGTCTGTCCATCTTCCAGAGATAAGTCTACAACCCCTTTAAAATAAAATGTTTCTTTGAACAAAAATAAAAAGCCGGTGCAAAAAAACTGAGATGAGCCAACAAATGACGTCACTACTACAAACTTACTGCTGAGTGTCTAAATAAAAGAATTTAAAAATAAATTTAGCAGCAATTGGTGAAGTTGTGGACAAAAGTGTAGCAGCACCTTTTACACTCACAGTGCCAGTATTGTAGAACTACTAGTCAAGTGCAGGTGAGGGTCATAAAGCAGCATCAACCTGGGAGTCTTTGAACTGCATCTCAGCGAGCGTCTTTTCGTCGACGTCCACCGACAGCTCCTGACCGAGGGTGATCATGCGCACTGGTCCTTCAACAAGCATCGCCCCGAGGATCGGCGTTATCACCGACGAAGACGACGACAACGATGACGACAACTGTGACGTCTGCGATGTCGATGATGACGCAGCCTCCTGCTCGCGGCGATGCTTGCACGTCAACTCCCACCATCGTGTCACCTCCGCACGCAGCTCAGCAACCAGGTCCGTCGACAGCATTTCGATTGTTATCTGCCACAGGCGCACACCGGCAAAGCTTTAGGAATCACCGTGACCATGTGATAATTGTTGTCTGTTACACGGACAAGTACACCCTACAGCATTACGACTTTTGCCGTTTATGGACCATGCCCTTGCAATGGTCTACCCGTGACACTGTGATCAAATGACGTATCTGTGGAGAGAGGACACAACTGAAGACACCGTAGTTCAGCTGCCTTGATAATTAGTTGTAGACAGTTACAGAAAAGCCGGCATAGTGCACTTAGTTGTAGCCATTAACGTGCTTTACAAATATCCATAATTATAACAGACAAATGGTAGTGACGCTCTGCAGCTGAAAAGATAACCGTAGGTTCGGTATCGCTCTGGTTGTGCCATCAAACACATATGGCAATAAGCTTGGCCATTCCAATCACAACAAGCCTGAATGATCATGTGGTTTTACTCAACAACAGATCATTTAGGAGACGTTCTTCTCAGCCAATCACTTAGGGCCGGTTGCACCATCGTGGTTCAGCGCTGAACTCGATCAAGTAGGTCGCCGTGAACTAGTTCACAGCGATTGTGCGTTGCACCATTTTTAGCTGAACTCGATCAGCCTTGAACTTAAGTTTAAACCTGAACCGGCGATTTCGAGCGATCAAGCGCTGAACTTTGCGTTTAACACAAGTAAACA
>Ga0209780_1000594_pt1 | contig 20115 bp, 13 predicted proteins | sample WorMetexBAHAMAS2_FD_187384 | JGI IMG/M metagenome (GOLD analysis project Ga0209780, IMG submission 187384) | Marine gutless worms symbiont microbial communities from Max Planck institute for Marine Microbiology, Germany - Inanidrilus exumae... | ecosystem: Host-associated > Annelida > Digestive...
GTGTTAGCCACACCATCTCCATACCATCAATTTAAGGTAAAATTAAATACATCAGCAACTTAATCACCAGAGCTGGGTTTTTTCAATGCTTTCTTGGCTCGCTGGTTCTGAATCCGTTGGCGGGCCATGTCGACAATAGGTCGAAGTTTCTTCTCGTCATATTCGCCAGGTGGCAGCACAATTGAGTCCTGCAGGAAACTGTTGATGCCATCGAGCATGTCCTTACGGCTGTCAGCAATATATGCAATCTCGTGGAACCTCTACACATAACAGCAACAAATGTAATAGAGACAATGAAAAAGCATTTTAATTTACTTGGTTTTACGTGACCAGCACTCACTCTCTCTGGAGATTCTCTAGCTCTGGCAGGTGCCCTGGTGAGAACCTTAGGGATAATTGGAGCAAGCTTTTTCATGTCACTCAACTACACTGAAGTCACAATACTCCACAAAGCCATACACATCAGTTGTCATCAGCAACAGGCAACTGAGAAATCATTTCTGGATCTGGAGAAGGATCCGAGGAGGAATTGACTAATCCACGTTTGTCAGGGAAAAAATGCCTTTAAATGGAAACAGTAGGTAGTAGTAGTACTATCTGGGAACAGAACCAAGTGGGGCAACTGACTTAACTCAGGCTCACCTGGGAAATGGTCATTTAAATGGAGTGTCTATGGTAGGCAGAATGAGTGCATACATACATACATACATAGATTTTTTGTAGAGCGCATATAAATTCAATACAGTGACTATGCGCTTCGGTCGCCAAACAAGTAAGTTTTCAGAGATTGCTTGAAAATGTCAAATGACAGTCCCGGCCATCGTAGTCTTGGTGGAAGGTCATTCCACAGGCGGAGACCGGCGACTGAGAAGCTTCTGTCACCCAGTTTGCTGTGTGTGCACAGTATGAGCAGATTCCGCAATTCATTGGAATCCGACAGCAGGCAGCAGTCATCAGCGAGGTACGCAGGGGTCACTCCAGCAAGTGACTGGTGGACGAGTCCTACGACCTTGAACACGATCCGTTGTCAGACTGGCAGCCAGTGCAGCTGCTGCAGCACCGGTGTGATGTGGTTGCGCCGATGAGCGCCTGAGACCAGGCGCACAGCAGCGTTCTGCACCGACTGCAAGCGGCGAAGTAGTCCGTCGCTGATACCGTACAGTAGTAAGTTGCAGTAGTCCAGGCGACATGAGATGAACGCCTGGACCAGCGTCTTAGTGGCATGTATGGACAGCGAACGGACTATTGGTCGGAGCTGGCGTAGCAGGTAGTAGCCAGACTGGCAGACGGCTGAGACGACAGCTCGCGGTTGATGACGACGCCAAGGTCGCGAGCGGACTCGGAGACAGCGACGCACGCGCCAAGCACCAGGACTTCCTGGCACGCGACCTCGTCCAGTAGTGGGCTCAAGCCAAGCCACATCAGTTGTGTCTTTGCTGCATTCAGCCTCAGTCTATTCGTGTTGACGTCCACGACACATGCGGTGAATGTGTCGACTGCCAGTGGTGCGTCATCGACGGATGTGCAGTGAAGTCTGCGGAATGAACAGGTACATCACAACATGCTGCACTAGCTCCATGTATGTGGTCTTACAGCATAAAGTAATGTCTCGCTCACAACAACAGAAACAGAGATCGTCGCTCGGACTAAGGACCGTATTCTATACTAGTATGTTTTGTACAGGAATTAAGTATATTTACTTAACCAAATACTGCACTTGAAGTTATATTTACACTTACACAATACAAACATTGACGTCCCAGACTACATTACATGAGAAAGGTACTGGCATTGGACAGCCAGCATAGCAGCCTTAGCAGTCTGGTGATGGAAAAATTCCATGGCATTATCATCATTTTCTAAGACTTTTCATGACCTTTGCTGTTTTCCATAACTTTACAGGCCTGGAAAGGGTCCTCCAAAATTCCATGACTTTACAGGACCCGTGGGCACCCTGCTGTAAAGAAACCAGTGCCAGTAGAAAGGTATTCTTCCACAAAAAGTGGAAGAACAAATTAGCCCCATACGGGACTGGCGGTCGACTCCTACTTACTGCCAACTTCAAAGTCACGTGACACAAAAACTAGGACAGAAATAAAAAATCCGCCCCCAATGAGCCTGAGTTATTGTGACATAATTTAACAATCCCCGGTCACTTGCCAGCACCCATTATAAATGGGGGAGGAGATAGACTTTAAAATGGCCAAATTTCCTACTTTCAAGGGCTCGTGACATTAACCTTGGATCGTGTCATACTGCAGACCGTCATGCATCACTCATCGACCTCTACCTACATGCCAAATTTCACTGAAATCGAAGAAACATTTTGTGGACGGATGGACGGATGCACGGACAGACATGAGACCCACTTTATTAGGTCGACTCGGAGCTGACCTAAAAAACCCAAGGTGTACTGGCCAATCCAGGTAAGGGGTACTGGCCAATGCAGGTGCACGTGGAAAACAATCATTAAAAATAGGTATTTAGGTAGGCATTACATTGCATCAAACAACAGAGACCTCATCAGCCATCAGAGTTGAGATGGAACGACCAATCTCATGATAGTCGAGGGAGGACGAGCCAGTCGGGCCAAGAAGGATAAATATGAAGCGAACGGGAAGAGGCACTTCCGTCAAGTTCGCCAGTTCACAGGCTTCTTGCAGACGAACGAACGCCATGACAGGTGTGGACAGAAACTCAACAGAACCAACGAGAACGTTAGTGGCTTCGGCGCCTGGTGGGATGCGATGCATAATGTGAGAGTCGCCTGGCTGCGGAGTAGCAGGTGCTTGTGCTGCAGATGCTGAGAGAGAGCCGTGCCATGTCCGACGTGAAGTCAGACCCGATGTTGAATTCTCATCCTTCCTCGAACTAGCCTACCGACAACCAGCATTACAGACCAGAAGTGAATGTTTCGTTACGTTGACATAAGTTTACATATCTGTTTACAAACATGTAGATAGTACTATTCCATGTAACAAATGTAAATAAAACCATAAAGAGATACACCAACAAACATCTGGCAGTGTCAAATAAAACAAGAGGTCAAAAAATTTTGAACAAAATGCCACATCACATGGATGCGAATTTTTCATTAGGGGAACGTTAACGTGACATCAACCAGTCAGGAGCAATGCAGTCAGCTGCAGCAGTTATGCTGATGCCATTATTGATTTTTTGCTGCATACACTGCAGTAATGACTTACAGTGCTCTTCGATAGGCCAGACAACCCCCAAATTTTCCTCTTCCCCTCGGGTAATCTGGACCCCCATCTAATACATTTTTACTTGGGCCAATCCGAGTCCAGCCTCCGATCTGCATCTCGATCGCTTCAGCCATCTGTCTAGCATAGTATGGTCATATCATGAGGAAACCAGGGAGTTGCCTGGAGAAAGGGATAATGCAAGGAACAATGTCAGGTGCAAGCAGGCGAGGAAGACCACACACGGCCTGGATGCACAACATCAATACAAGGACAGGACTCCCTGTGGAAGAGTCAATCAGAATGACAGGGACAAATGGAGAAAGTACGTCCATGGTGTGGCCAAACCTTGGATTGAGGATGGCTAAAGAACAGAACAAAACCGTAACTATGTCCCTATCATGCACTGTTCCTTAAATATAAGGAGATATTGGGCAAAATTGCGAATTTTAACCAACCCCATATATATTTACATCCCATTTGGAGTGACATCATTGGAATTTTTCAAATATCTTTGGTGTTGGAGTCATCTGGTATTATATGATGTTGTTTGCGTGATCCTACTCTTAGCTTTTTTGATAGAACTGCAACTTGTGATGGACAGACTGACAGAGCCACAGCATACACTGTGCTAGGATAGCATCGTGCTGTAAAGTACTAACCTGTACACTATTTGAATGGTCATTGTGTCCAGGGGATGGCTTGCCTGTTTCATCAGCCACCACACCATCACCAAGCTCAAGACAGACTGTTTCGTTTTCAGCGTTATGCGATGCATCTGCCGGCACGGGCAGTGTACTTGTCGAATGACTACAGATAATTTAACCATTTAATCACCACAACAGTCTTATGAAACCACACTATTAAATATGAAATAAATAATAACATGCCAAACATATGTAATAATTAATAATTTATATCCAAGTCAATCATAAAAATTTAGCCACAAATTGTATCCACATTAACAAATCAGCATTTATAAAAAGCACACTAAACTGCAAATATTAGATGCAATTTCAACACAGCATGACACTCACAACTTCTAATTGATTAACGGACAGAAGTGTGAATAATTAAAAAACGAAAGATTACAACATTGCTATATGCATTACATACAGCAGTACAGTGACAGGCAAAAGTTCACTGAATAGTTACTAGCTTTATCAGGCCAACTCAGCCTTTCATCTCTATGGGGTCGATAAATGAGTAGTATGCTACCTCAGTTAGGGGTGGCGCCATCTGGTGATCGCTTACTAAGGAAAGGATGGGAAAGGTGTAATTTGCAGGTAAAACCATGTGATCCATCTCTGCGCGCCTTGAGACTATGCATAGTATAAATGGCACTATATAAATACTATTACCTTCCCTTTTAGATAACTACGTTGAGAACTATGAACTATTTTTCTAGGTAAATCTGTGTCAACCATTTCCCCTCAGGTCCTCCTCCACATATTCCAGAACATAACCGCTGGAAATCAGTGGAATGGGGCCTTTATGGGCCACACGTTCTTGTCACTCAACCATCAGTGTCAAAGCACTGAAGGAAAACACCAAGCAATAAACCTAACCAGTGACCTGGCCTTATACTTTTATAATCAATAATCTGACGGAAGGGTGTTGCACCTTTTACGCTGGCTCCAGCACCATGGTTATATGCATAGTCAAACTAATTATGTCAAAAAAACACTTTAGCTAATTTATGTTACTTGCTAGCTAAACAGCTGAACTAAAATAATTTGGTCTTTGCAAATGCCAAATTTTGTAAAATTAAGTTTGTATTTGTACTCTGTGGATTTCACAGACAGTGACAAAACTGTTATACTTACTATAACAAATGGAAGCCTCATACGTCCAATTGCACAATGCACATTAATGACAGTCAATAACTCTTGCATGGCGTGACAGCAATGCAACCCAGGCAGTAAAAGGGCAGAAGAATCAAGATTCAAAAAGTTACTGAAAACAGTTTGGCTAATTATCTGCTTGTCAAAATTAGCATCTGTAGTTGAATTACTCATTTCCAGTTTCAAAATATTTTAGTTAAACTAAAAACAATTAGTTAGTTGCCTATCACGGCAGCAGTACCTGTGACTGAAGTTGAAAAGGTTAAAAGTGGTCATGTTTCGTGGAAGTATTGGTCGCTGTTGATCAGCAAGATGCCTGCAAACATTGTAAATAAACAAATAAACCAGAAACCGTAAGCAGCAATTCCTAGTTGCTGCAGAACTGGCAGAATGGCCAGATCCACCCCCACCCCCTTCACCTTTCGTACAGTTGGCCTGTCCCACAGCATCAATGCACAGTCTTAATCAACACAATACAAAATCTCAAATAAGTCCTCCATGCAGACTGTTTAGTTATCGTTTGATATGCTAACGTTCAAACGATTAAACGTGAACCCTTGTGCTGGAAGACGTCACCCATCACAGTACTAATCACTAAGATACACTAAGCAGCATCATTGTGGAATGTGGATGATACAATACAGGCATCCAAAACACGGCAACTGACTGCAGGCTGCGGGCAGGCTAAGAAGTTTTTACATGATACAGACAAGTTACTTATTCGCACTGCTTCTGGCTTAAAAAGACAATGGCAGGCCAACTTATGAGCCACATAGCACTTCACTTAACAGACACCTGACGGTTAGCAAAGAAATAACAATGGACCTACAGTAAGAAATTTGTTGTTAAATATTGTTCACATACGGACTAAGCCATTGACACGACAGATCTCAACATTGGTGGTGAGTACAACGACTTGCGACTTGCCCACGTCACATCCACACATCAAAACGGCTGGTAGTCTTGTTCCAGCCTTGCAATGTGCTATCTTCAGCAGTATGTGTAAAGTATGCATGTAACTGCATTATTGCTACTTTTTGGCGTGTGTTCACTGCTCATGTCAGTGACATACCTGTGTTTAAGAAGCAGAGCCTTCAGAACATGTCCTTTGGAGTCAGCAGGTAGTTGCCCAGACAGCACTAGCTGGTCAACAACATGATTGGCAATTGATGGAAGGTCAGTTGCATCCAAGTCCAATATGACAACACCTGCACATCACAAACTTGCACATCCTAAGTGCTAGAGTCAGTAACGTGGTGATGTGAGCATTATCTTATATTTCACATTTATGGATTATAATGTATCACACAAATTGAAATCTATAACACTTTTCCTCTCAGGTTTCAAAAATCAATATTGGATAAATAGATAAAGACATAATCATCATCAAGCCTTCCAAAGTTACACAAAATTCCTCCATAACTCCAGACGACGAAACAATTCCAACCACAGTGAAACTGGCAGACCTTGTTCCAGACATCGACGGAGCTCAAGCAGGCTATGAAATGACAAAGAGGACACATGCGGTTTGCCCCAGCGCAATGCTCCTTCCTCTATCTCCTCCTCAAACTTGATCCATCGTGCTTTTTCCTGCCATGCCCACTCCTGGTTGTCGCCAAGCCGCAGCTCATCAAGCTCCACAAACATCTACAACAGCGTGATATTCCTCCCATCAAGTCTCACCAAAAAGACATGACATTTATAACTTGATCCAACAAACATATCTGTCACTTTCAACACCACTAGTTTGCACCTTTCTTCTGCACATGAATAAATAGTAATGCAACATACAGTAAATCACGGTGGTCGACGTGCATATAAGTTTATACTCTACATACAACTTAAAGGCTTTCCTTGATGGAATGAGGAAATTATGGGCAATAACGTGGGGGGGGGGTTAACACGAAAAAGTGTAAAAACTCCAGCTATAAACTACTCTGCTTTGGCGTAATCAGCATATCTTCCAGGCTCTCCACAGACGGCCGGGATGTCCAACAGTTTTCCTAAAGAAATCGTTCAGGACTGCTGCAGATAAATTCTTTACTGCCGGGATGCCTATTTGCAGCATCAAAGCACTACAAGCATTCAGATCATTCTATAACAACATACCTTATGAGGTTCAGCTAACATCGGCTGGCTCCTCTTCCTTGGCTGACTCTTCACTGCCTTGTCAATCTGTCCGATGTGAACAATGGATGCCATAGCACTGTGATGGGAAATCTTGCGACGCCGAATGCCCTTTGTGTCATCCAACCTGTGACCTGACATCAGTCAAAAATCAAGTCAAGCAAAAATCCACTAAGTAAAGAAAATTATAAGATGTTGTTATATGTCTAACAAAAGTGGCGAGTGCTGCCAAAAAGTGCTTAGCTGTCAGTTATCAGAAACTAGCAAAGAAAGCACATAGATAATAAATATTTGATGACTTCATCAGTAAGTTTCATAAATAAATACTTTAACCAACTTCAGAGTGTACTTTACTATTCACGTACAACACACATGGTAATAAATAAATAATTTTCAAATTGATCAACATACTTGTTTAACATCCAACTCAAAATATTGAAAAAAAATATGCCACCATGACAGAACCAACTGCACATGCTCAAGTGCTTCAAAATTCTGAACTAAGTGAAAAAAAATATAAGTACTAAGTTCTTAGTTTTCTTAGCTAAGTGCTCACCAACTTAACGGCACCACGCCTAAAGAGACAAGTAAGTAACGTACTGGCCATGTCTTCGAGATCTGCATCTTCTAACATAACAGCTTCATCGTGTTCAGTGGGCACCCGGCGCAGAGTACTGCTTGGTGACAGCTCACTGCCAAGTCGACGCCGATGTAGCGGGTCCTGGTGCAACGACGTCGTGGTTGAACTGCGCCGCGTTTTACCACTTGTGCTTGGTCTACTCATGAACGTACATCCAGATAAATTCAAACTAACAACACAGCCAACAAATTTCACTTAACAAGTTTTGTGCGTTTATTTTTTTCCACAAACCTGCACATACAAATAGTAATCTGCCCTTGGGCTCCATGTGCATTGCAGCATGGAGTACATTAGCTCGGTCTGGGTACATTCGCTCTACACTAAAGAATTATTCATAATAATTTTGATGCAGATGATGAACAGAGATAATACCGGGCAAGAAAAAGAGGGTTTGACTGTGTCATCTATAATCTGTGACCGTTGCTGACACCTTGAGTAGCAGCGTCAAGGTTGTCATCCGTGCCGGCGTGGGCCAAAGCTAAAAGGCATGGCTGGACATGGACTGGCGTCAATACATAGCATCAGTCAGGGCTAGCCAGACAGCAGGCCACGTCTACAGGGGCCACGCTATAAATATCCGACAAGCTGCTCACTGCCTACTTACCATCCCTCTACCTTCCACTCGTGCACACACAAAGCATACACCTACTTACCCACCTAACCCTCCTCTCCCTCGGCAAGCGGACTGGACCACTATGTGGTCTCAGCGCTGAGGTCTGGAGTAGGCTAGACGTATGCTCACAATAACGAACAAACGAACGCACATGCAAATAAACACTTCAAAGAGTTCTAAGTGCCTATGTTGCTGTCGAGTCGACGTAGCTTCTCGGTTAGTTGATTGGACACAGCGTTGAAATGGACGAATGGAAGGACTGGACAAGCAGCTATTTCCAAATCAGCTGCAACTTTTGACACTGTAAAGGGCACTGTAATGGTCATGACCCATCACTAAAGTAAGTAGCATAACAGCCACAAGCCAAATCATCATCTTATGTTACAGCCCTAATTTAAACATGGTAAACATGGTGTGAAATAACCAACTCACATTTAAGCCGATAAATAAACACTGAACATCTGTAAATAAATAGAAGCAATTTATTACACTATATTTGAGAAGAAAATCATGACAAACAAACTTTGATGGAATTTGTTTGATGGGCACAGTGGGTGGTTGGCTCACATCCACATCATCTGGGTCTGCCCCTACACACAGTTCATTGTTTTGTCATTAATACACAGTTACAGACACAAAATAGACTAGTTATTAACTAGACTAACTAGAAATATAATGTTGTGAAGACACAGTCTTTAGAAAAGACTTCAATGACATCAATTTTACTTTATAAAAGTGATATTAACAAATGCTTCACAACTGCAGTGTGCCACCCACTGAATGGATTTCAGGATGGAGCCTTGGTTAAAAAAGGTTGAGAAGCATTGCACTAGTGACTCATTTCCAAGTCCACTCCTGACTGTAAAAAAAACTTCAATACAACAAATTAAGTAACTAAGTAAGTAAGTAATACAATTTGATTAAGCGCCATAATCGTTCAGTAGAACGAATAAGCGGCGCTCGGTTTCTCTTTCATCATCCGATTTTCCAAAAACAGTTCGGTCAGCCAGAAGATCTGCAACAATCCTGCTACAGTGGCTACACAGTTCGCCTTTGGATATCTTCTGGCCTGGCATCAGCCTGATGTAACTGAAGAAAATCGTTTAAAAGCCTACGTTCTGGCTAATTAGGGTAAGCCAGTACCACTATCAGTATTGCTACTGCCACTACTTTCAGTTTACTGTTTAACTGGCGTTCTCTTCTGGAGTTACTCTAAGTTGGAACAGGTCCCCAACAGAGGACCTCTGGGATAACTGCTGTGGGTTTATTACATACCGGATGCTTTTCTTGTCATTCAACCAACAATGTCAAAGCACTGAAGGGAACTCAATGCAGTGATGGCAACCACCTTTCTTGGTCCACCAAGATTGACTGAGTTGTGGTTTTACATCCCACTTGACACAAAATAAGTCATTTCAGAGACGTTCTTTCCAGCCAATCTATTGGCCTAGTACTGAAAAACTGAAACAAACACAACAAAAGCAAACATGCATCCGTGACAAAATATGCCACAACATAAAATTAACCCAAAGAATTAAAGCCAGGTTTAGTTGCCTCCTACAACATCCGGCCTGGAAAAGGAGAGGGCCTATTCTGTTTTTGGCGCTTCATAAATTGGTCACTTACATACTCAGATACTTACCCCCTTACTTATAGCCGCGGGACCTACAAGGATTTCTTGGTTCACCAAGTGACTGCTGAAAGAAGGGTTATCTCACCCTTAAAAACAGCTTACTGAAGCCAGTATCCATAAAATAATCACAAGCCAACGAATCAAAACATATTAGCATCATTAACTAATTAAACTGACCGAGAATGAAAGACACTTTCGGTGCAGACTCCTGTCGACTATACGGCCGATATGTAGAAGGTATCGGCGGCTCTTCAGTGTGTGAAAGGAATGGCTTGCTTACTGATTCCTTATCACTAGGCTCAGTAATACTGCCACTGTCTCCTGACGCAAATCCAACTGTTAAATCTTTTGGTCCAATTCCAGCTTCAGCAATGTTACTCGACAGTAAAGGAGATGACTCAGAAACTACTGGAATGTTAGTGCCTGCGGCACTCAAAATTGCATTCTACAACAAATGCAAGCCTATCAACTAAATAACTGTCTGTGGATGCAAACAATGATGCAGTTGTAGAGGCTAGAGTACAAAATGGATGGAATAAACTTAGGCAACTCATGCATCTGCTTACCAACAAGGTTGTTTTCCTGCTTATGAGAGTTAACTTATACAGAGGCTGTGTATGAAGTTGTATATTACACGGCAGTGAAATATAGCCAGAAAGATAATGAGATGTCGTTTCAACGGGCTGACAAAAGGACGATTAGGTGGATGTGTGGTGTTAAAGTAACAGACAGATTCTCATACAGAGTTGATAAAGAGACTATGAGAAGATAACACATTTACAGTGCTACAATGAAACAGACTGAGACGGTATGGACATGTGTCATGAAAAGAGAATGAATGGGTGAAAAAATTCACGAATTATATGTGGAGGATAAATGAAACAGAAGTAAACCAAAGAAAACCTTAAAAGAGGATAAGGAAAAAGACCATCAGACAACTAAGCAGGGCGGATGATGTCAACCACAGTTAATGAAGAAAATTAACGACAGACATTAGATAATACCTCTAAGAAAATGATTAAAAAAAGGAAGTGAGTGAATATTTTTTCTGGTAAAACTATCCTATTAAAGGGCCGTTAAACTGTTGTTGTTGTGTTCATAAAATTCAAAACAATGCCACAAAGAAAAAAACAAAAATTCAACTGTGTTATTCACCTATGAAATTAACTTCTAAACCTAATTCAGTTTTGCAGCATTAATTGTATTCCAAATTCTACTTTTATGTCAAAATTAATTATACTTCTAATTCTTTTTAGTGCAATATCTTTCATTTAAGTTCAAATTCTAATTTTATTTCATACATAATTTCCAATTTTATTTCATTTTCTTAAATTTTGATTGGTGCTCCAACTGCTAAATGGACTAGCTTTTCAGTCTTCGTAAACAACAGCACATTTAATTCTGAATAAATTTTGAATGTGACAAGGAATACACACGTCCGACTCCGTGACACTAGTAAGTGATGGTGTGAAGAACGTGATGGAGGCAGTACTGGCTGGTGCGGGCGGCGGTGCGGCCGGACGACTTGTTCTTCGTCGTTCAGCGGGAGGCTCAACACTGCTGAGTGGGTGACGAGAATGTCGATATATCCCAGACCTGTGATGTTCTGTCAGCAGACAGCATGATATCAAATGATCGCATTCATCAGCAGACTACGTGCTAGTATAAACTGACCGTGTAGTTAGCCAGTTAGTTGGAGTTTAACGTCCCTTTTCAGCACAAATATGGCTATATCAAAGATGAAAGGTCAGGGCTGGACAGCTATCCTTACCCAGTAAAGGAAAGCCAGCAATATATTAACCTCGACCCTGGCCTCCTTTTGTACAGCAGCCACCCAGAAAGGGAAACGGATCGAGAGGCTGAGGCTCATTTAAGTTAATACACTAGCGCCTACAACAGGGGGATACAACTATCACACCACAAAACAAACTAAATCAAATACGACAAAAAAGCATGCATCCTCAACTAACAAATACATATAACACAAAATCAATGCAAAGAAACTAAAGTGAGGTTTAGTCTCCACCTATGACACCTGGCCTGGAAACGGAGTGGGACTCTGTGAAAAGTTTCATCAGCTTGACACAAAAACTATATAAAATTACTCTAATACAACCAAATTAACATACTGTTTATCAACATTTCAGCTTCACGACGGAAGCCTTCATCATAAAGTGGTTTATAAGATACCATGTAAAAACTGTGAACAGGTCTCTTCTCAGTTAAAGAAACTTGAAGGCCACTGGGAGCAAAAGTAAAAGAACATCGTAAAGAAGTGGATAGCATCACAGGAATCTTTACTAGAGCAGAAAGACCAGGGCAGCCAGTATCTGCAACAAATCTGCAATCACAGATTATGTTTGCAATGAGAATCATGTGATAGATTTGGAGAACGCCAAGGTGGTTGATCGAGAATCCAACAAAGCTGGCAGGCTCATAAGGGAGGCCATATGGATCAGTAAGACCGACAACATGAATAGAGACGAGGGGTGCTACCAATTGAGCCACGTATGTGACAAGCTTTTACATACTGACGACCGACACCGAAGTCAGCCCAGATGAAGGCTTCCAACGTGAAGCCGAAACGTCGATAAGCAGTATGTTAATTTGGTTGTATTAGAGTAATTTTATATAATGGAGTGGGACTATTCTGGTAGAATAGGAAGGGATAGAAAAGCAAAAGCAATAGGTGAAGAGAGTATAAAAGGTAAAATTAAAAGATATTAAAAGATAGAGTAAAAGATAAAGTAGAAGATGGGGAAGTGAAGGGATGAGGAGGAGGGGGATTGCCCTGGACCCACCCAGGGCATATATACACAAACACAACATACCTAATCCATCAATCTATACATAACTTTGGACTAGCCCAAAACTTTTCAAACTGAGGACCACCATCATCTCTTGTTTTAATATCCGTTTTCCTGGTGAACCTTGATGGGTCAGTTTCTCCTCGGGGTTTTATTCTTCCACTTCTTCCTGAAGAGACTGAGACAGGCACAGGTTTTTCCCTGACATGACCTTCCTGTCACCCACAAAACGATCTCGGAGCATTAACAGAATGTCTCGATGACCACAACTGCACGCTCAGTGGCAATGAACTCTTTCCCGGGTACCACAGTCCATTTTCCTCTGACAGCTATACAAGTCACTGCTAATGACACAAACGGCATACAGCAAAAAAGCCATCTGATAGGGTAATAAGGTGGCCTCATTCCAATATGCAAACAAGAAGGGTCATCTTTTTATACTAAATTACTGTAATGCCATCATACTAAAGATAAAGGTAAAGGCTTCCCATACTCATTACCGAGCGTTGGGTATGGAGCTGATTCAGGTGTACAGGCAGTCAGCCTGTAGGTGGGATGGTAAAATGAGTACCAGCCAAAAGGCAGTGATGCTCTGCAGCTGGGGACTAAATGCAGGCATGGTGCAATTTGCAGGCAAAACTGTGTGATCCATGTCTGAGCGCATTAAAGGTAGTCATGACGATGTACTATACAAATCGACGTATACTTTATAAATCATCAACCTGATGGTAGGCTTCCATTACATTCCATTACTTTCCGCCAGGCCTGCGGTTTCCTTCCCTGCCACAGAGCATCACCTCCCCGTTGAAATGCCATCTCATTACCATCTCGGTACCAAGTTATACTGCCTGGTGACAGAGGCACATAGATGTGAACAATTTGCCTAAGGCTGTTATGCAGTTTTGCCCCAAGTAAATTTTGAACCTACAACCTGTTGATCATAACTCCGACACCCTACCCATTGCGCCACCTACCATCATACTAACTTGACAAAAGTGATGTCTCAAAATTTAATAAAGCAACTTCATCAAAATGACCACACCAGACACTGTCAATGACTGCATACATGACTACAAACTGTATATGACAGAAGACCAAGAGAGAATGAAGGTAGAAAATTACGCCTGATGCATACAAACCATTAATGTCTTCATCACTCATGTGATGCCATGATCCGGCAGCTGATGGATCCGTGTAAAATCCACTCCGAAGGTCGAGCCGGTTAACTGCCGAACGAGCAGCATCATCCAACATCTCATTCACTTTTGCTGCTTCTTCTTCCGACATATTCAACTCACTACCATTATCATCCTAAATTAACAAACCAACCACTGAGCACTAGTGCAAATTTGCAATATGCAATACTGAGGGGTCATTCACCTTTTGACAGTCTTCTAGGCAAAAAAACCAGCAGTGCCAAAACCAAGACCAAGACCAACTCTCGAGACCAGGACCAAGACCAGCAAATGAAACATATAAAGATAACAGAATAACACAATAACAGTCAATTTAATTTATGATTTATCTATGTTGCCTGTGCAGTCTTGGTCCTGAAACACGACTAGTGAACTTTATAAAGATCATAATTTAACGATGCACACGTGCTAACAAATCATTGATTGGTCTTGAAAACAGCCGAGACCGATCCTTCAAGATCAAGACTGCAAAATTCCAGTCTTGAGCAGCCTCTGCTGCTAAGTCTGATAGAGAACGTCGCTTGTCTAGTAGATAAACTGCCGCAGTACACGGCCGTCATGCTCGGGTCTTGCGTGTCTGCTGCCTCTCGCCCCTCTGCCAGAATACTCTTCCTTCTAGACATGGCCGGGTCAGGCGACTGCTCCTAATCACTCTGTTCACGTAATGTCCCGCGGGCGGTGGCGTTACATTGCACTAGCGTTTGAGGCTGGCGCCTGAATGGACAGTAATTAGCTAACGATGGTCACACGCCCACGGCTGCTTGGAAGCCTTGGACTATGCCCCAGCTTCATCCATCTGTCTGAACATCCAAGGGTGTTCTTTACACGCACCGTTGGTTCCTCGCGTACGCCGTGCCGACCTACGTGGTTACTGCCAAGTGACGCCGGCGTTGTCACACAGTAAAGCAATTTGCGTCAGTAAACAACTGTGTACCGGGATGCGTAGAACAGGAGCGTATTGTACGTGTGTGCGTATTATATTCAAATTTGTACCGTATAGCTATGCGGCACACAAAGCTGCCAACCTATGGCACGGTTGCTTTCCAGTCAGTACACTTACCTGCTTCCATTTTAATGGCATGTTTTTCAAGGTGAACCTTGGACAGATGGTCCCCCTCTGTTTTCATCCTCCACCTGTTCCAGAACAGGACCTTCTGGGATAAGTTACTCTGCAGGCCAAATGACGTTCCTGTTACCATCCAACAATGTCAAAAGACGGAAGAAATCACAAGTACTGACGCCAACCAGTGGCTGCCCTCTTCCTTTCTTCATACTCTACTGGATTCCTTACACGCTTATGAATTTAACCACTTCTAAGCCATATGCAAGCCTGCATAAAATGATCATTTAAGAATGCAAATGGTATGCTGATGTAGGATGGCAAAGACTTGGACCAAACAGTAGTGATGGCGCGATACATCGCATCGTATCGAATATCGCGATATTGAAGGCGTATCGCGTTAGTATCGTTATCGCGATAATTCCCTCTCAAACTAAACGATATTCCGCACAACTCTTGTGACGTGCGTCGTCGGCAACACGTCCAGCTCAGCGTCACCGCGTCAGCAACAGAGAGAGCGTCGTGCGGAGAGTAATTAGCGTCGCATTCCAAGGCCGGCCGACGCTTTGAATAGACCATCCGGCGCGGCGTTTTGGTATCGTTTCATCTTTACTCAGCCGCAGATACGTCTATTGCGCCAATGACGACTACTCAGTAGACATGGCTTCACGAAGCTGCCAGCTGGTCCGCACATCCATTCCATGCAGGAGTCAACATCAAATAGATTTACGAGAATACACTAAGTTTACAGGAACCATTATCTCCGATCGCGTGAGCAGCGTTCAACGTGTCAACTGTCGAGGGACATCGCCGCCAAACGGGAATTACTCAGCGCCTCGGAACATCAAAGTAAAAAGCGCCAGCCGCTTCGGAACTCCGCATGTCAATCAGCGGCATGGGTGGTCTCCGTACATGCTTGCATTTCCCACAGTTTAATCCCGTCTACCCTGACGCCGCTGTGTTAAGTAGCGTTCTCACTGCGGCAGTAACGCGGGCGTTTATTTACCGCGTTACGTCCGGTCCGTGCCGCGCACGTTAGGGCGGTCGATGGCCGTAGCTAGCATGCGTTCTGTACTATTTTTTAGACATTCCCCCGTGTTACGGCCGTCGACGGCCGCAAGAGAACGCTATTTTAGGCCTAAACCTTTTCATATTACTGTTGCTGAATTACGTCAAATGAAGTCGGCGGTGTGGCTGCCCAGCGCCAGACGCGACTGTCAGGCATTTGTTGTAGATACCAAAGTTGTCGTCCAGCCAGTGTGCAGTCACACCCATATACAAGCAGTTGCTGGACGCCATCCACATATCCGTTGTGATGGCGCACTAGAGTGAAGTCTTAAGTGTACTTCTCACCAATGCGTTCGAACGTCGTTAACGATGTTCGAACGACGATGACGACGTTTGAACGTTAGTGAGAACTGAGAACACTACTAAAATCTAGCAATGCTATGAGCCTGTCCCCACGTTCGCACGCATCAAACGTCGTCCACGGCGCTTTTTTCGATGGTATGCAACCGCCGTCGATCGCCGTTGACGGCGTGAGTTTGAATGCTACTGAAATCTATTAATTTCTGATACCGTACCGTCCCCCACGCTCCAACGCTGCCGAAGGTTATGGACAGCGTTCGAATGCCGTCGACCGTTGATGGCGTTTGAACACATGCGAACGCGTGCGAAGGCGTCAGTGATAACGCTGCATTAATCCTGGACTGTTAACCGTTACATACAGCAGAGCCTTTTGGGACCGTATATCGTATCGTATCGCGATATTTTGTGCAGTATCGTATCGTATCCATCGTTTTCCCCCACGGCCGTATCGTGCCATCACTACTAAACAGACGGATAGTGAATATAACCATTTTTGTACAAAAAGTAACAACTGAGCCATCAGGGTCCAGTGTGTACTAATTACCAAATTATCCCTTATAAGGAAAAATATATGAAAGCGATTGTACATGTATAAATTGTCAATGATTTACTGAATGACACTGCAACCATCCGCTACAGAATGGAAGCCCAGTTCTTAATGTCCTTAAAAGCATCAATGTGCTGTGATGCGGCAACTAGTATAAAGGTCTGTCTAGAAAACAACATCCAGACATAGGCCAGAGTAACGCTGACAAGCATGCAGCATGCGTTGTCATTGCATGCACTGAATAGACAATCAGCAATCACAGCAAATCAACACAGAAGAAAGTTCACAACATTCACATCTCTGACCATCGGCTAAATTGTTTTCTGACAACCAACGAATGGGAAATTCAGAATGGGAAATTCAGACTACTACCATTACTAACACCAATTTATACTGCTGAATTCTGGCCTACTTTTGAGGCTAACTCTAGGTTAGGCCAACTGACCCCGAAGACCTTTGTTCATGCAGTCATTAGAATTAACAGGAAACAGACAGTCGGCACATACAGACAATTAACAACTTATATGGCAGCAAAACGAAAATACTATGTAGCACGGTACGTCGGATACACAATTTTTAATAAAGAGCTAAATGCCCTTCTGTTAACTCTCAACAGCATCGAACTGTGAAGGATTTCACAGTGAAACAAATGCTCCATTATATGCCTATGACTCATCAGTTCACACCACTGGTATAGTCAGTCAATACAGGTTTCAAGAGTGTAAGTAACAGTTTAATTTTAGTGCTGTTGCTATGCTGCAGTGTTTAGTACAAACCGCACGTCCATTGCAATCCAGTGCCTGTTCGACCTCAGCATCCACACGTTCACGATTCATGTCAGTCACACGTTAGCAGCTGAAATCAAATACATCAGCCTTTCAGAAATATACTACGTAAAGGAGAGCATACAAAAGCAAGAAGTACATTTCCTTAAGTCGTAATGACAGTGAGGTTGAGTAAATTTGTATCTGTTACCCCTGGTCCTAATGGAGTCTTCTGATAATTCAATGAAATCGAAATGAGAAACACAGGTAAGATCATACATTCCTTTAATTATTTTTAATAGTTCTATCATATCAACTCCATAATGGCCATATTTAAGTGTAGGTAAATTTAAACTCTTTAATCTATCACTGTTAAGATTTGTTAGACAGTTCTGGAATTACTTTTGTACCTTTTACTGCACCCGTTCTAGTTAATCAATGTATGTTTTTCTTTTGGGGTACCATATGCTGTTAGCATATTCTAAATGAGATCTCACTAATGACTTATATAAGATTACAAAGCAATTTCAAGAAATGTAGTATTTAAAGACAGTGGATTAGAATCATGCGACCTCTCTGGTAAATAAGTGATAATATGCTGGAAAGTTGGAACCAGTACAAGACAGAAACATAGTTACAATTCAGAAGACTAACAGGAAAGGAAGTGACTATGCCCCCAAAACATTTTGGGGGCACAGCCGATTCAAGAAAGTATGCTCCCGAAAAAATTCAGGGGGACAATTCGCATTTTAGCTATGCACCCGAAAAAAATATATTCTTTGCCAAATTTTGTTTCTTTCTTCTGCTATGCCCCAAAAGACCTAGCCCCTTTTCTTATATATACCCCACAAAAAACCCTCTTTTAAATGATAAAGTATGAACTATCGACTTCTTGTCGCTGGTGTTTTCTGAGCTGAGTACAGCTACATCAACAAACGGGTAGTGCAATTGCTGGGTAGTGCAAAAAATTGGCCCACCCACGAACCCTGCTATGCACCTCCGTGAAAAATTCCTTTTATTAATGCGGTGCAACCTTTTATGGGTGTCAACGAAATGTGCGTAACGGTAAAACGTAATACAATTACTGTGTCAGTTATGGTAAGTGTTACGGTTAAGGTCAGTTTAGTTTGATTTGTTAACGGTAATAATTTGGTTGCATTATGTATCGCCATCTGGTGAATGAAATATATCACTGTCACAAATTCTGGGGCATAGCTGATTGACGAAACAATGCCCCTGAAATTCGGGGGCATAGCAAATACATGAAAATACGGCCCCAAAAAATTTGGGGGGCATAGCCGACTCACAAAAGTACACCCCCAAAATTCAGAGGCCAACAGGAAATCAAATCACATCAATACCAACACATTCCTTCCATGGTTCCTTAGCAGGACCAGGCTATAAATTACTATGCCTTGTATGCTTATCCGCAGAATGGCCAGGGGCCCAATTTACAAAATATCTTAGGAAAAATCCTAAGTTTATCATAAGTTTTTCCGATGTTTATCTTAAGTTTATCCTAAGTTATAAAGTTAAGATTTTCATAGATTTTTGCACGTAATTTACTAAAGCAATCTTATAACTTACTACGTTCTTCCTATATATATGCAGACAATTCTGTGAAGCATTTTCTGCAAAAATTCACAGAAAATAGCGAAATTGTGCCTTTATTTCCTGTGAAGATTCACATAAAATAAAGGCACCATCCATTTCGCAATTTTCTGTAAAGCTGAAAGTTGTTTGTTTCTTTCTTTTATTCCCACAAAAACCTATCCCTTTTTTCTTATACATAATCCACAAAAAACCCTCTTTTATAAATAAAGTAGACGTGCTGCATGTCCGATTAACTGAGTTGGATGCAGCACACCAAAACCTGCCTTTCCTGCCTATCAAACCCTCCCTATAAAGCAGTACCAACACCAGGGCAGGTCGTGATAATCTTTTCAAAATGCAGCACACCAAAACCTGCCTTGTTACTTACTTACCTACTAATAACTATGGTGTCCTCTATTTCCCATTGTTTTAACATTACGGGGTGGCGCAAATACGCCCACCAGCGGATGAAATTTTCTACAGTAGTAAAGCTACTATGCGTATCTATTCACACACCACATTTGAGCTATCTATCTTAATTAGTCCCTGACGTATGAGGCGGTCCCGAAAATCCAAGATTGCGTCGTGGTGTTGTATAAACTCCACCTAGCGGAGAAAATTTTCATGTATGTTAAAGCTCCTATATGCATATCAAGTCGCATACCAAATTTCAGCTTCCTCTCTCAATTACTTCCTGGGGTATGAAGAGGGGTCCAAAAA
>Ga0209780_1000595_pt1 | contig 20108 bp, 11 predicted proteins | sample WorMetexBAHAMAS2_FD_187384 | JGI IMG/M metagenome (GOLD analysis project Ga0209780, IMG submission 187384) | Marine gutless worms symbiont microbial communities from Max Planck institute for Marine Microbiology, Germany - Inanidrilus exumae... | ecosystem: Host-associated > Annelida > Digestive...
CTACCTGACAATTTCCGGCTTTACTTCGCTCAACGGCTTGATTTGTTTACATAGTGTGTTAGACAAAGCCGGCTCTCAGTCGGTTATCAAACGCACTTAAAATCCTCGCATTTTCATTCATTCATTCATGCAACGTATCTCACCAGGGGCAGCACGCGACGGCGGACCAGTAGTGTTACGTCCCGTTAGGGCGACACTTTGTTTTAAAAACTTCTATCATATCTCTCCGCATTCTTCTGTATTTTAGAGTAGGAAGCTTTAGACGCAGAAGCCTGTGTGTGACATTTAAAAATTAATTATAAGTTTGGTTGGGGGCTCTTTTTGTACTTTTTCAATCTCTTTTATATCTCCCATCTTATAAGGGCGCCAGACAATTATTGACATAGATACAAGAGTTGTTGTTGGTCTTTCAAAATATGGCAAAGTCACACTCACAGCATACCGATTTCAACAAAGATATGACTAATTAATGAAAGCGCTAGTGTGGCCTGTAGCAATGTATGGCTGTGAAAGCTGGACACTCAGAAGGAATGAAGAAACCCGTCTTGATGCCTTTGAGATGAAAGGGCTCATAAAGATTCTGCGGGTTTCGTGGACAGCAACGAAAACAAAAGAGTGGGTTCTTAACAAAGCTGGAGTAAAGAGGGAACTATTAGACACTGCCAAAGCAAGGAAGCTAGCATACTATGGTCACACCATGAGGAAACAAGGGAGTTGCCTCGTCTGGAGAAAAGATAATGCAAGGACCAATGACAGGTACACGCAGGCGAGGAAAACCATGCACGGCCTGGATGGACACACGGGGAGTCCTGTCCACATATTGATGTTGTCCATCCAGGCCGTGCATTTGAATCAGAATGACAGAGGAGAGAGATAAATCGAGAAAGTACGTCTATTGTGTGGCCAACCTTCGGATTGAGGACGGCTGAAGAACAGAATAGCCCACCTTGGAGTAACTGTGGACAAGAAATCCAATTAAACATAAATGAAGAATGCAGACATTCCACAGCACTGCATGACAATTTAGCAGCATTCACTATACCCGAAACAAGACACTGCTAACTATTCTTTGTAACAAGAGTGGAAAACCTGTCAAGTACCAGTATAATATACATTTTAGTTACAGCACTACAGAGACTTGCACAACTGCAATGTCAGTTCTCCATAACTTCTGTCACAGGCAGATTATTTAAAATCCGAACTGAAAAGAAATATGTCTTTATCCACAATGCAGCTTGAACACGTCACTTATTTTCATCACTGTGGCAGTCATAGATGTATACACTGTGTCTACAAAAAGGAAGTCACCAAACTCATGATGGTAATTCTATCGAATCTTAACAGATTTGCAAAGTTCTTTCACTGGCAAACCCATCATGAAAGTTGTAGTAAAGTGATTAGTAAAGATTCCACCACAACCAAAATGTGTCAGCACAGTTAGTAAATATTTCTGTTTAAAAATTGCTGTGTTAGAGCATTAAGTGAAGCTAACCAGCACATAATAACTCTCAGACTCAGTCACTCAAAACAGACTTAATGAGAAAATATTAGTCCAGTTATTTTATCATCATCTAGTTCACTTTGCTGTAGCCACACCAAAAAAAGTAATGATCAAATGTATGCACATGAAGCAATTAAGAAGAACATCGTGACAAGTTAGTGCCTTGTGCATGAATAACATTCAGCCATTAGCTTATGTCAGTGGGTGGGCTATTTAGCAACGGGTTTGATATTTATCATTCCCAAAATTAAGATGTGGCGTCGTAGTTTGCTGCTGTTATTACAATGGCTGCCTGCAGTAAGCCATATCATAGGCGACATCTTCATCTCTTAGCAGAACACTGCGCTCATACACAGGGCTATAAAACAATCAACTTTCTTGCTGAAGCTTGGCCAAATGTTAATCAATTTATCAATTTGTTTTTCAATGTGTATTTAGCTGTATAGTTTGCAATAATTTAGCAGTTAAATTACTACTATGGGCAATATTTGGTGAAGTTACAGGTAAGAATAAGGTGTCTTCATTTCTATGGGACACAGCACAGATGCAACGCAGAAGCAAGGTAAGTATTAACACAAAATGTTGTACAGAACAGAAGTTGCTAAACAGTGAACAAAACAATAATGTTCGACATGTTGACTAGACATCCTCGCAGAAAGCAGATGCTAACAGTGCTGCACATCAGCCAGTTAGTTAGTTGGAGTTTAATGTCCCTTTTTTGAGCACAAATATGGATATGTCAGAGACAAAAGGTCTGGGGTGGATGGGGTGCATCACCATAATATGTCTGTTGTTAACATACTGAAGAAGGTGGGGAAGTGAAGAGATAAGGAGGGAAGGGGAGATTGCCCCGGGTCCACAAGGGGCTGCACATCAGCCAGTATGTTGACAGAGAGTGAGTGAGTGAGTGAGTGAACAGAATGTTTACATACCCCTTAACACACAACGAACCATAAAATACACAGCACAGGCTGTAAGCATAAACAGCGACATCGTCTGAAGGTTAACAAGTTTAATATCGTAAGCAAGTAAGCAATATAAACGTGAAGAAGATTAGACAAATTACAGACGTTAACGTCTACACACGGTATAACGTGCTATAAACAAAACCAATATGCGGCTGTAAGAATCAACATAAAAAGCATCCGGCTTCATTCCAGTATCAACGAGGAACCTAACGTAAACTGCCACTCAAAATGTAAGCAGTACCACAAAATCCGACACATTGAGTTTTAACAAAACGAATCCAGCACTCGACAGAATGACACGAACACCAATGCAAATGAAAAACTATGCCAAAAATATTCGCACAGTGCCACGAATGAATGCGCGACAAATGGGGCAGTTTCGTAAGGCTGGTGCACAGTTGTTACAACATGAGAGATGACCGCATGGCAGAAATACAACATTCACATCGTCGTCCATGCACACTTTGCACGTCTTCGCTTCTTTCAGCTGCCGGTTCTCCTCCACCAAGCTCTTGGCTTCTGAAGAAAAAAGCATTCAAAATTTTAGCATACAAATAAAACCATTTTATACTGTAATTTTGGATGTTTTATTACTTTGTCATTTACATGTATTGCATATTTTCATTTTATTATTGTTCTATTTTTTCTATTGAAATCTAGCGGTTTTTTTATAACTTGCTATTGAAACATTAAACTTACTTACTTACTTACTATACTGAATAAATAAGTAATGTGTAAGTAAATAATAACAAAATTAACAATTGGATTTGTATAGCACCACGTGCAAAGCTTCAAGTTCAAAGGCACTATATGCAGATACAAATGTTCTTTGCAAGTTACTCAACTTATCTGTATATAACACAAGTATGGTTGTGGGGCATTGGTGCAACTACACTGTGTCTCAAAAAAACAATACACTCGACTTTTGATCATAACTTCGGCATTTGCAGAAGTTACAGTCAAAAGTCAAGTGTATTGTTTTTTTGAGACAATGTATGTATAATGTACATTAACAACCGTTTATGACTATTATACATATCAACTGCATTTGAGTTAAGCATAAAACACTGCACCAAATTCATTAAGCACTCATCTCTACCTTCATCTTCCATAGCTGCAGCGTCTGATGTGGGTTCCTCAGCACCAGATTCTACTTCTTGTTTACTCTCCATCTCTTGGTCGTCCATTCTTGCTGTTTCTTCACCTTGCTTAGCCCTCGGCTTTTTCTTCTTGTTGCGTCTTTTATCTGCAAAATAGTTCTGATCAAATGTAAATTTAAAAAAAGGAAAAAACATACATACACAAAAATAAGCAAATTTCATGACGATACTGTTAGTGTACTCAATCAACTAGTAACTAATAATCATCATATAAAATATGTACAGTAACAGCCTGTAGAGCAGCACTGAATTTGGGGGAAAATTCATAGTTATACAATCGTGGCCGGGAAGAGCACACCATATGTTCATTCTACCATGTCAAATTTTCTGACGATTGGTGAAGGGCTACAGTTTCTACTGATAACTATTTCTGCAACAGTGAGGTCTAGTAAGCGAGTAAATGCTAATTACATTTTTAAATTAAAAAATTACGCACTCGATTAACATTAACTGTTAATCAATTTTGAAAAATATTATTAAGAACTTTTAATTGTTATTGGCAACATACAATAAGAAGATCATGTATTGTAAAGGGACTGCATGACAGACTGTATCATTTGAAATCCTGTAAATTGCTGCACAGCTGAACAAAAACGGCATTTGAAAAAGCTTGTAAACAGGTAAATGACCGTGAAGGTCACTCAAAGTAATCAGAAACGGCGAGTCAATATGCCATATATCACTTCCTATTAGTGGTCTGTAGTAATACTGTCTCTATCTTGTACCATTTCCTAGATATTACAACTTTTACAGTGTATAAGACTGCCTGTGACATTGACGTCTTTCAGATTTTGACACAATGATTGAAATTACAGGCCATAATATGTGCTATATTTGCAGAGGTACGATATGATATGGTAGATTAACATGCGCACAAACGCTGACAAGATGGCCAGCTTAATCTAGCGCACGGCCCAAAAAGGAAAAAATGAGGGAAAGAAATAAAAATCAAAAACCGAGTAGCTCAATTAGCTCAGGTGTGGGAGTTAAGAATGTTTCAATCCTTTCAACCAGCCGAAGTGACCTTGAAGGTCACTTAAGGTCAATGGTATTGGTGTCATTCAATAGGCCACATATTATTTACTGTTAGTCTTCTATGGTGACTATGTCTCTATCTTGTACTGTTTCCGAGATATTGATTGATTGATTGATCGACTGACTGATATTATCACTTATTTACCAAAATTTGAAGTCACATGACCTTGAACTCACCCAATCTGGCCATAATCTATCACACTTACAACAGTACTCACAACAATCAATCTGCACACCAAATTTGAAATGTCTAGCTTTAGCCACTCCAAAGATATAAGGATCAGAAATTTTAAACTCGGGCATGTGACCCTGACCATGCCCATTTGGGGGTAGTTTGCCATCCCAAGGATAACACTTTATATGGCCCACCTTTGTACAAAAATTTGAAGATTCTAGGTTCAGTCATTTCAAAGATATGAAGAGAGACAAAGACATAACATAGGGTGGTTTGGCGTGGTGAGAGCTGCTCATGGTCACTGGCAATGTCACTGCCTGATAGAGCATATACAACTTCCTATTCAACTTTCTTAGAAGCTACGTGGCTGTCTTATACGATTTTCAAGATATAGTAAGTCATTGGTTGAAACTTTTCCTACTCCACACGTATTTAATGCCCCTACTGGGGTAACCCCCTTGGAATTTCACCAAGACCTTTGGCAACAGAAAACCAGATTCCTTAGGCTACCATGTGGCAGTAGCAGTTTGATAGAAATCTGACTTCTGACAGACAGACAGACAGACAGATGGAGAGGGCCATAGCATATACTGCATTGGTATAGCATTATGCAGCAAAAATTAGAAAACTACTAACTCTTGCCAGACTTTGCTGGTGTTTCTGTGTTTGTTTCTGTAACACACAAATATGTACAAATACAAATATGACACAAAAACTAGGCAATTGCTCATACTGTTCCGTTGAAAAGTGCCTAATATTTCGTAAGCTATTGTAGTAAAATGCTTCAGGTGTGGCTGTGTCTTTATTTATGACTTTATTATAAATGTTCAGCATTTGGTAAAGTTACGGTAGCCATAGTGACTATGTCCCCATATTTTATAGTTCCTTAGATATAGCAACATTACGTAGAAAATTATAAAAATTACAATTATAAAATTATAAATTTTTCCTAACCCTGCATTCTGCTTCCCCACTTAGTGGGTGCCAAATAGCAGTCCTCTGCTCATTAAAAAACATGCATCACCATAATAATATGTCTGTTGTCAACATACAACGTCAACATATTGCTCGTGTTCCTCCCTCTATAATTAATCATTCAAAATGCAAAAATTGCATAGTATTATATGATAATGCTTAAAACCAGACCCATGTTTTAATACCTGACTCAAGGTTTTCCATTTCTCAGTGGTCGAAGGAAGGGGAACCAGAAAATGAGAAAATTTTGAAAGTTTGTCTACACACCACAAGTCCTTGTGCATTTTGGCACCAGTTCCAAATGCCTTATATTCAGTCCAAACTCATTCCACTGTCAACACAAATTTGTTTGAGGGCAACGTTTTCCACCAGGAGGTCCAGTGTTGAGCTACATCACCATCAGAAATATAGTAGACATAACTGATGATGGTGACCAATAATATCAGCTGAAAAACCTGCAGCAGCAGCTGAGGTGGAGGCATCGACATGACGGTCACTCTCTGCCACACTCACAAGAGGCTCTGCAGCGGCTTCAGCAGCGGCGCTTTCCATACGAGATGCGCCAGGCAAAGTTGATGTCTGTGGTGGCAGCACCTCTGCCAATGACGACTGATCACGTTGTTCTTGTAGTGCAATAACTGCTTCGACGAGACTCACCGTGTTCGAAAAGTCATCACCTGTTCAATCAATGTGTTAACATTCACCATGACATAACCTGACAACTTAAGATAGAACACCATATTGGTCGTATTGATACAGTATGATTCTCATGAGTGTGTCTCACTTCCACTACACCAACATGATCTTGCTGCCATTTAAACAGTGCATGCAAATACAAACACATGACCAACGGCAATCTGCATTATGAAAGAAATCAATACAGTGCACACTCAGTTACTCCAGGCTGGGATCGGATCCCAAACAAGAACTTTTAGGGTCAATCAGAGCAGGTTTTTACAGGTCCAATGCCCTTCCAAACGTTCAAAGCAGTGAAGGGAAAAAATCAAATAAAACAAGGCAATCGTAGATACACTTCGCCTGCGCTGTGCAATCCCACCACCCCTTCGCGGCCAACAGGCCGCATCGCCTGCACCCAGAAATTTTCAGAATACTATTTGCGCTTGCCTGGCATGTTGAATGATACCTGCTTCTGCATGACGTTATTGGCGATTGAATGATCCCTTTTGCAGCAAATGCTGCAGTGATGCTGCAGCGAAGATTGCCAATGCTTTTGAATGGCCCATACAACACCCAAAAATTGCCCCTTCCCCTTGGGGGATCTGCACGCCTATCTAACACCTAGTTCTTTGGGCCCACCCAAGTATTCACCCAAAAACAGCATGTCAATCGGTTCAACTGTTTTTGCACAGCTCACCGTAAAGTGTCCAATTACTTTACAATGGGCCGCTACGTTTTCTCCCCAAAATTGCTCCTTCCTCTTGGGGGATTGGGTCCCTTATCTAACAGACGGTATCTAGGGCCCACCCGAGTCATCATCCAAACAGCACCTCAATCGGTTCAGCCGTTTTTATATGCTATGCTGTAAAATGCAATGTCAATGGAGTAAACCCACAAAATTGGCCCTTCCCCTTGAGATTTCGTCACTCTTTCGGAGGACCGAGCCACGGCCATATGCAACATGCACAAAAAATTGGTAAAGATCGTGCATGTAGTTGGAGAGACATGCTCGCAGACAAACAGATACAAAGATCGACAGACAGACAGACAGACACACACACACACACAGAGGTGCTCATTACAATACTTCACTTCACAACCACTCCCACTGGCAAAGTAACAACAACTTTCTCACTTCTTCTTATAACGTCTAAATAATACACATCACTGAAGAACATGATAGGTTAAAATCTAACGTGGCTTGTATTTGCTCCTACCAACTGCTCCCAAGTACAAGCAAGCAAGCAACGTATCTTTACTTTACCGAAATCTGCGAAAAATAGCACCTGCTAGCGAATATGCCATTCATAAAGTATACAGACCTAACACCCATTCCCTTCAAAGCAGGAGAGATGTAAGTGAACAGCATTTACCATGCATGAAAAAAATGAAAAAATTTCCTTCCTAGCCAACATGCCCTTACTGCCCCTGCCAAAGGGCAGTAAGAACAAGTTTCAATATGATGTTTGGGGTGAGAAAAGTAGAATGCTTATGCCACCAGGTGATAATGAAAGTTGCGTTTTTACACAGATTGACTGATAACATAGTAGTACAACAGCATATGCCACACTTGTACTGAATGTACCTGTGCGGCTAAAATGTTAGTTGTCACGCAGACGTCGGCAAATAACGACGAAGATAACGGTGTCAACGAATGTCAACAACGACAACTTTGACAATGACGTCAACAAACAAGAACGAAGATGACATCGTTGATGACAGAAACAGAAGCAGTAAAGCATCCATCAAAATACACAAATTAACAACATGCCAGAACAGCAAATTGCAATCTGAACCACACAATAATGGCGACATAATACAGAACACTGCTAAGATACATATACCTGAACCAGTGCAGCAACTAACCATTTACAATGATCTGTGGAAAAGTTTTCTCATGCTGCTTCATGTGGCAACTTCTTCGTTGTCAGCCGTCTAATTTGGCGAGTTAATCACAATACACTCCAGTCCACTCATCTCTGCTTTCTGTTGCTCGCAAATCTTTCCAGATTCAATACCATAAAAGCAGTGATGGTGTTTATCCACACTCTTTTTGGTCTTCCTCTTATTCCAGTTCCGTGATAACTAGCCCTTGAACTACATGATGAGCCATGATTACTGGAACCCTTCAGTTATTTCTGTAAATAATAAGCCGCAGAATGTTTATTAAATTCTGGCTGAAAGTACATCAAATTAAATTTGAAGCTATCATTTAATTATATATGTTGCACTTAATCTGAACAAATGAGGAGTTGTAACAAATTCATGGTTACAAGGTTGATCAAGCAAAATCAGGGTGGACTGTGTCCAAACTGGCTGACTTTGAGACGCGCTTTAAGCAGACTCTGCCGCTGCCTGACTACAGTATTGACAACACACTAGTCCAATTGGTTCTATGCTACCACAGTGCGCTTGCACAACGTCCTCATTTTTTGTGTTGATGTTTTTCTGCATTTTTGACCAAACGTTTGTACATGACAGCATGTGGGTGGAATAAAGTATGGCGTCTCCTTTGTAAACTATAAAAACCAGCATAAACATTTATAAGGTAAAGGTAGTACACTGCTGGGCAATTTTATGCAAATTTAATGGTACTGATGAAATTTTTAACACGGAAATAATGCATACAAGCAGCATTATATCAGTGAGGGCTAACAGTTCCGGTAATTATGGCCCACCATGTACAACTTTTTCAAGCAGTTGTGCCATGCAGTAGCTAGCAGACTCAATTACCTGTGGTAGAGAGTTTGACTTGGATTGCTTCTCGAATAAGATCTTGAGAATAACCCATCTCCATGACGGCTTTAACACTTGGCGAATCCATCCGAGCCTTTATCTCTCGAGGCTCAACTTTATATCTCCTTTCATCTATTCAACAAAATTACAATCATTACTTATTTACTTCCTTGGCAGTAATCCCGAGTGACTCGGGGTGCAGCTAATATACCCGGAGTGGTAATCCCCGAGTTCAACTCAGGTTTGGAACAGACAAACACTTCATGGTCATTACATTCCATCTGCTTTGAGATAAGCAGGTTGTTAATTGCCGAGTTGAACTGATGTATCAATTAGCAGTACCACCAGATCATGAATAAACAGCAACTCGGCGACAGTTTACCTCATCAAGTGTGATGGTTCGGTCTGCCCATTCGCCCACAATAAGACTGTCATTAGCCGCAGCCAGCTGCACTATGGGATGCATACCAATAGAAATTGGCAACTTTTGCCATTAACCTTCTGTTATGGAACAGAGAATTGAGGTGAAATCATACCACCATGGTAACAAACACATGTTCAGTGTTCAGTGCCTTGACAATGGTGGCCGAATGACAAGGGCATCGGGCCTGTTATATCGATCCCAAATGGTTACCATTTAGGAGGACCTAGGCAATCACGGAGTAGCTTGAGAATAGTTTTACAGATTGTAGAACAAGAAGCTCAGCTGTTGCAAAAAGATCACACAGCACTCTGTATTATTTAAACATCTTACAGAGTTAATTCTAGCTGAAATGTCTGTTTATAATGACTCTCTGTAACATTTTTGGACAGTGATGGTCAAGTGGTCAGGTTGTGTAAATGTCTGGCATGCAATGTTATCAACAACTTGTGATGGTCACAGTCGGCTGACAGGACCTTTGGAATGACAAAAAAAACTTAAAATGATGAAGCACAGAGTTTCAGCAGAGACTGCAGAAGTAGCCTTATTTTTGGACAGAGAACAGCTGAAATTACCTTGAACATCGCTCAAAGTTATTGACATTAATTAATGTTTCAAAGACCACACATCACTTTCTATTAGTAATCTGTTGTATTCTGTCATGCACTGTTACTGAGATATTATGATTTCTTTAGCACATAATGCCTGTGACCTTGAACAATCGTTCAGTTCGTTTTGGAGTGCCAAAATTATAGCAAATTTATGATTTCTTATTTGTTGATAAGTGCAACCTAGAAAACATATGCTACATGTTCCAAGACAGTTGATTACAAAGGCTGAAATAACTTCAATGACCTTCAGCATCATTCACACTCACTGGCAGTGTCAATATTTGATGGATGAAATTCAGCTATCTATCAGTATACCACTGCAGTATTTCCAGAATATGATTATTTGTTTATGAATTATGAGCTTACACGACCAATGACCACGAATGAACAAAACTGTGCAAAACGGTGGCTCACAAAATTTCTAATGCATCAAGACTCCCTGCTGTATGGAATGACATTACATTATTAACAAAAGACACTACTGCCAGTATACGTAAAGTATACATCGATTTGTATAGCACATCATCGTAACTACCTCTAATGCGCTCAGACAGGGATCACACAGTTTTACCTGCAAATTACACCATGCCTGCCTTTACTCCCCAGCTGCAGAGCATCACTGCCCTTTGGCTGGTACTCATTTTACCATCCAACGTAGGGTAGAAGGCTGAGTCGACCTGGGTGGTTGGTTACATACCGAAATAAAATGCCGCCTCTGTGAGTCGAACCCGGACACGGTTACCCATCCCAGTACTAACAGGGCTCAGCATAGGTTAACCTGGTTGATCGAGACCAACGCATTACCACTATGCCAAACCGCCACCTAAGATACTGATAGTGTACAGGAAAGGCAGACAGAGGAAGAAAAACCAGTCTTGACTTATACTAATAGTAGAAATAGCAGCACAGGTACTAATCCCACATACAAATCTCAGGCATTGAAATTAAGACACTGTTAGTAACCAAAAATGCAATGTAAATAGCAATGCAGAATGATTCTCATACAGTTCAACTGCATATATAAACAGCAAAGTCACTTCTCTCATAATAATTTTAGTAATCAACCTTGCTCAATATTGGCAGTCGCAGCAGAACTTCCAGCAGGAACATCAGCAACACGCCTGGTGTGTGGTAATGCTAGCGGAGTGGCTGCGATGTTTGCTGGAAGGTTTTGTTGCATCAGCTGTGTATAACAACAATCATCGGACAAAAAACAATTGAAATGCAACAAACGTCTGCATACAAATACTACCATAATGCCTTTTGAAGAGCACTTGTATACTCCCTGTATTGTGTAGCCCAATGACTAACAGAACTACAATGGTATGCACTATTCTATCAGAAATTACTAATTACCGTGTAATGCTATGCTAGCACTGTATATGCTGTCGTCATGTGTCCGTCCATCCACCTGTCCTTCCATCCGTCACACACCGGTATTGTACCAAAACGGTTCAACATAAGATCACGCAGATAACGCCAAATAATAGCCCAGGGACTCTAGTTTTCTGACGCCAAAAATCTCAGCAAAATTCCAACGGCATCACCCCCAAAAAGGCGCCAAATATGGGTGGGGTAGGTTCAAACGGTGATTTTCGACCAATGTCTCGCTATTTCTCAGAAACGGTGCAAGATAAGGACATAATTACTGTGGAATGCTAATAGGAACTTGTACGTGTTCTATCGATTGGTGCAATTTCCAGTGACCTCGAGTGACCCTAACTACCCAAAACCACCCAATTTTGACACTTTGCGTCGCATTTCATATCTTCATAGTGGGTGGACTTAAGAGACTTCAAATTTGGCAGGTAGCAAGTGATAGCCCATGGATGGCAAAACACCTCTGAAAGTGGCATGGTTAGGTCACGTAAACCATTCAAATTTTGTTGGGCACCTGCCACATGTCTGGAACAGCTGATCAACTCAGGAGCTGTCAACTTAGTTCATTGAGTGTCATAAACTTTTGATGGTCGTCATACAATGGTTGATCACACCCATCATCGAGATCTGTATTCAGCAGCTAGGCCGTTTAGAAGAAATGGTTTGATTACCATACGATGTTATAGGAATATTTAGCATGCACAGAGCCTCTGCATTGCATGGGTCTGTCAAAGGCAGCGGGACTCTTGTTTTTGTCATGTAATAAATCACATCCAAATAACACTTATTTCAGTCATAACAAATAACTGCTAACTGAAATGTGCAGAAGAAACTTAAGGTAAGTTTCTTACAAAAATTAAGCACATGTTCAAGGTTTTTCAAAAATTCATAAAAGTTCCAATGGCAATGCAAGTTGAAAAAATAATTAATTATTATTCATTTAAAGTATATACAAAATATTTAACCAATTTTCATGTAGTCTACATTCGTGTTACACAATAACATTAAAACAGGTTTTTAATCAAGATAAAGTGTTCTAAATAACTTGGCAGGAGGCCACATTGCCATCACCATCTTGTAAACCCCTCACAGCTGCTAATGGATTTGTCAAGTCTTGACCCCTATCTAATACAAGGTTCCTTGGACCTACATGAGTCAGCCCTCACCCATTTTTGTGCAGCTCACCTGTACGCCCAACACACAGAGCACGTTATGTGCGACATTTGTAGCAATAGGACACATCCTATGCACTGCATGCATGCAATGCAGCCTAAAAAAGTCCTGATATTAATGCAATGACTGTAAAAGGAGACTATAAGATTCACTAAACAACATTTCTATTACCTCAAACTACAAGCTACAGACAAGAACATACGCACCACATCATGTTGATACATATCTTGTATCGAGCGTATATAGTTGGAATCACACTGTGTAACAAGAAATCCACAGCGTGGAAACCATCTGGCATGTTCAACCCAAGGTCTGTCATTTGACTGCCAGTTTTTCAGTCCACCATCACAGTAAAAACACTTCACATTGTCATGTGGACCTGCAGCAAAGAATAATAAGAATGACTCACCTGCAACAACTTGGTAAACTGTTGTCATACATACATTCAAACTTTTCTACAATTCTATCTATCTTTATTTGTTCCGTAGCAAACCATGCAGCATAACAATTGACAAGAACAATGGAACAGGACGAACAAGGCTAACAGCTCTTACAGCCGCCCAATAAAAAAGAAAATAAAATAAAAGTGGTTACTGTTAGTAAAAGCTAATACACGCATGTACACAGTGACAATTTACACTACAGAGTTGTAGTGTAAATTGTCACTGTTATTATAATGTAACAGTAATTGTCTCATGGCATGCAATTACTTACCAATATGGAAAAATCCTGCACTTGCAAGTTCTTGCACGTTCTGGCCACGTGGAATCACCTTTCCATCAAATGATCGCACTCGTGCCATTACCTCAGCATACTGAGGATGCCTTGGCCTCTGATCTACCACCAGTGGCACAGCTGCCAGCGGTACAGTCCTCATTTGGTCAGGAACAGTAGTAGATGACGATGGTTGATATGATACCATTGTATTCTGAAGCAACACAACATGAATAACGTAAGACAACTATTACCTCAATGCATACAAGTCATTTCAAACTAAATATTCTGCCATAAACAACAAAAGGTTAGCGCAGCTACTGCAGAGGGACCGCGTGATGCACTATGTTAGTAAATTCATGCTATATTTTACGAGATACGGGAGACAGATTTCAAACAGCAAAAAAAGTATAATTCAATGTCACTCAAAGGCATTGGCAATGGTGCCATTTGATAGGCCACATACGTTTTCCTATTAGTCTTCCACTGCAACTATGCCTCTATCTTGCACCATTTCCGAGATATTATCACTTATTTCCCAAAATTTAAAGAGGTCACGTAAATCTAAACACATTTGGGGGTAATACATCATACATGCACTAGGACACTTGTGTATCAATTAGCACAACAAATTTGAAGGTATGACATGACATGACATATGAGAGATTTGGGGCAAAATTCAAAAAGGGTCAAATGTCACTGATTACGCCCATTAGGGAGTAGTCTCTTATCCAAAGTACTTGATATATTCTACCTGCACACAAAATTTGAATATTCTTGCTTCAGCCATTCCAAAGATATAATTGCGGGCGTCAAAATTCATAAATTAGCGCCGTACGGGACTGACAGACGATTCTTCATAACTGACATTTAGGCCAACTTCAAAGTCATGTGACACAAAAACTAGGACAAATATCAAAAATCTGGCCTGATCAAATTCAGGCATTGTGCCCTAGTTTAAGAATTCGTGGTCAATTGCCAGCTCCCACTGTAAATAGTGGAGGAGATAGCTTTTGAAAATGGCATGATTTCCAACTTTGAAGGGCTCGTGACCTTGACCTTGACCTCGACCTTGAATCGGGTCATACTGCATAGCGTCGTGCATCACTCATCGACCTCTACCTACACGCCAATTTCATTGAAATCAAAGTAACTTTTTATGGACAAATGGACGGACGAACAAACAGACATTTGAGACAGGCTTTATTAGGTCGACTCTGTCAAAGAGTTGACCTAAAAATGTGTAATAAACAGTTAAACAACTCAAAGCTCACAGTAATTTAATGTAATGTAATGTCACTGTAAAGATTAAAATGACGCTTCACGAGACAGAGTCCGTTAAAGGGGCACCTTACAATAAGTCATTTTATTGTAATATACAGAATTTACACCATGTCAGACTGAAACAGAATTCGATATGTATATTATTAAATAAAACTGCTGTTTTTGTGTGAATCAGTGCATCACACAAAAACAGCAGTTTTATTTAATAATATACATATCAAATTCCGTTTCAGTCTGACATGGTGTAAATTCTGTATATTACAATAAGCTGACTTACTCATCTGCAGTTACAATACAAGCTTCAAAGTCTAACCTCACGATTGATCCCAGCTGGTCGACTGCTGATAAACGGACAATCTGGAAAATGCTTTCGGTGTTCTCCCTCAGGAGTATCTCCATCGACCCAGTTTCGCAGAAATCCTCGGCAGAATGCACACTGGACCCGATCGGTTCCTCCAGTGTAAAAGAAACCAGCACGGGCAAGGTCAGCAGCAGCAACTTTTGCCGTTGTCGGCCAGTCACTGAATGTGCTGAGTCGCACATGCTCATGTCTTCACACGTAAAAATCATTTGCTATAACAGACATACTACGTAATATTGGTGTAATAAATCAGCCTGAAATGCAGTTAATGTTATATCGCATTTTTATTGAGATTAGATCATTATAAATTATGACTAACGAAGTCAATGCAAAAAACTACGATATGATGCCGACGTTATCAGTTCAAGTGATATACATTATGCAAGTAAATTGGCATATTTGCTAAAAACAAGTCGCAGTAAGTTGACAACACTTGTGACGATCGATGTGCCATGGCATAAAAAGCAGAAAATAGATCACAGAGTTTGGGACAAAGCTCCTCGGGTAAGTACCCTTATTTTTGGAGATACCTTGTCTACCTTATAGCACAATATAGGATAAACCGGTGATAGCTTGTACGCCAATAAAGAGCTCGATCCTTTCAGCCATTTCGATAGAACACCTTCTTGAAATGGACAGACAGACACAAGGCCATAGCATATACCATGATAGCATAGTGTCGCACAGGTAACAAGAAGCTCAGCTATCGCTGAAGGACCGCATGACGCACTATGCCAGTCGAAATCTTGTCAAATGCTGCACACCTTACGAAAAATCACATTTAAAAAGCCTGCAGTAGGAATGACCTTGAAAGTAATTAAAGGTTATCGGAACTGCCTTCCATTCGATAAGCTATATATCACTTCCTGGTTCCTATTAATGGTCCGCAGTAACAACGACTCTCCCTGGCACTGGTTCCGAGATATTACCACATATACGTGTACATGACTGGCTGTGACCTCGCGAAGTCCTTAGCTTCAAAAAGACAGTGAAATTACAAGCCACATGCACTTTCTTATTCATGTGTAAACACATTTAACATGTAAACGCTTTATTTTCCAAGGTGTGTCAGACAGAAAGGTTTAAACAGCAAAAGTGACCTTCAAGGTCACTAAAGGTCACCGGCAATGGTGCCATTCGACAGGCCACATATGATTTCCTATTAGCCTTACACTGCAACTATGTTATTATTTTGCACTGCTTCCGACATATTATCACTTATTTCCCAAAATTCAAAAAAGTAACGTGACCCTGAATACATCCATTTTGGGGATAGTCTATCCGTATCAATCAGCACACGATATCTGTACTGCCTAGCTTCATCGATTCCAAAACTATGACTGGAGCTCCAAAATTTAAAATATAGATCACGTGACCCTTACCACGCCCATTAGGGGGTAGTGTGTCATCACAAGGCTAACATTTGCTTTATTCTACCCGTATACAAAATTTGTTGACTCACACTTCAGACATTCCAGAGATATGATTGCGGGCATCAAAAATGAAAAAAAGCTCAGCTACCGCAGACGGAACGTGCAAAGCACAACGATAGTAAATTCATGCTATGCTTCACAAGGTATGGGAGTTAGAAAGGTTTCAAACAGCAAAAGTGACCTTCAGGGTCATTCAAGGGCATTGGCAATGGTGCCATTCGACAGGCCACATACGATTTCCTATTAGTCATCCATTGCAACAATGTTTCTATGTTGCACCGTTTCTAAGATATTATCACTTATTTCCCAAAATTTAAAAGAGGTCACGTGACTCTGAACACATCCTTTTTGGGAGTAATATATCACGCATGCACTCGTACTCCTCTGTATCCATGGTACACAAAATTTGAAGGACCTAGCTACACCAGTTACAAAGATATGATTGGGGCAAATTAAAAGAGGGTCACGTAACTCTGACCCCGCCCCTATTAGGGTGATTTGTCACCGTAGGCTAGGATTTGATAGTCTACCTCTATGCAAAATTTGACGATTCTAGCTTTAGCCATTCCAGAGATATCATTGGGGCGTCAGAATTTAAAGTGGGTCATGTGACCCTGACCACGCCCCTTTAAGGGTTATTTATCACCTTTATGCTGGGATTTGACATAGCCTACATGCGTGAAACATTTGAACACTCTAGCTTCAGTCATTCCGAAGATATAGTTGGTGCTCACCAGAATTTAGATGGCTCAAGTGACCTGACCACACCCTATTCAGGGATAGTTTGTCATCCATCGTCAAGCACTTGCTACGATCACCCTATCTACCAAATTTGAAGTCTCTATCTCTACCCATTACAACGATATAATAGGCGATACAAAATAGCGTAAATGGGGTGCTTTGGGGTAATTATGGGTCCATGAAGGTCACTGGAAATAGCGTCATTTGATACAGCGCACATGAGATCCTATTAGTGTTCCATAGTAACTATGTCCCTATCTTGCAACGTTTCTGCAGAGATGTTAGTCAAAAATTGCCAATTTGAACCTACCCCACCTCTATTTGGCGCCCCCGTAGGGGGTGACCCCGTTGGCATATGGCCGAGATTTTGGGCAACAGAAAATTAGAATCCCTGGGCTATCGTGAGATCCAGGCAAAAGGCCACCACCTATCGTATGGCGGTGTTTGCGTGATCCTACATTTAGCCGTTTTGGTACAGTGCCCGCTTGTGAAGGACGGACAGATGGACAGACAGGCACATGACGACAGCATATACCGCGCTAGCATAGCGTCGCGCAGTAAAAATGGGTCATATGACCACGACCACGCCTTTTTAGGGGTGGTTTGTCATCCGTAAGCTAGGACTTGATATAGTCTACCTGTGTGCAACATTTGACAACCCTGGCTTCAGCCGTTCGAGAGATATCATTAAGGGCCTCAAAATGTAAAGTGGGTCACATGACCCTGACCATGACCCTTTTAGCGGTCATTTGACATCCTTTATGTTGGGACATGACATAGCCTACCTGTACACATAATTTGACAACACTGTCTTCAGCCGTTCCACAGATTGGTGGGCAACCAACCAGATCTCTGGAACGGAGATATGGTTGGTTGCCCACCAAAATTTAAATGGTTCACGTAACTTGACCATGTCCTTTTCAGGTATGTTTTGCCATCCGTGGGCTAGTATTTGCTACGATCAACAGAACTACTAAATTTGAAGTCTATCTCCACCACTAAGAAGATATGAAAGGCAGTACAAAATGTCGAAACTGGGGGTGGTTTGGGGTACTAGTTTGGGTCACTCAAGGTACAAAAATGTGGAAAATGGAAATAGTACCATTCGACAGAGCACACGTGAGTTCCTATTAGCGTTAAGTAGTAACTATATCCCTATCTTGTACCGTTTCTGAGATATAGCGAGATCCAAAATCACCTATTTTTATCTACCCTACCTCTATTTGGCGAACTCGTATGGGGGTAACCCCATTGGAATTTTGCGGAGATTTTTGGCCTCAGAAAACTAGAGTCCCTGCGCTATCATAAGGCGTCGTTTGCGTGATCTTATGTTTAGCCATTTTAGTACACTGCCGGCTTGTGACGGATGGTCAGACGAACAGACAGACACACGAAGACAGCATATACTGCGCTAGCATAGCATCGTGAAGTAAAAATTACTAAGCAGGATATAGTATACCGGTACATACAACAGATGGCCAATTATTAAACACAAAGAAAGCACTAAATGTAGCTGAGATATAAAATATGCCTGAATCATACCGAAGCCTATCAAAATCAGGATTGTTGCGATCAATTGGAGAAATGTCATTATGTACACTGACAACATCAGGATTGCTGTGATGAAATTGAGTAATGTCGGCATCAACACTAGGAAAAACTCCTCGTTTTTGACTACGCTCGTAAGCTTGTACAAAAATTGTATATGCTTTTTTGAATAATGACACTTCAACTGTTGACGACTGCAGGCTAATGGCAACAGTTTGTACAGCAGTCTTGTCCGCTGTATCCCACAGTATTGCTTCTGCTGAAAACTTTTTAATAACTTCCTCCGGGTGAACAAGTAAAACATTATCAGCTGCAGTCCCAACAACAAGTAAGCAACCTGGTGATAACTGACTGTGCTTCACAGAAGGACTTTCACTTAACTCTGAGCAGTCTATATGACATAAACACTTATAGCATATAATAACGGCTTGATTTCCACTGTAGTAGAAACCCATACGTGCTAGACAACTTGCAGAATGTTTTCCAGGCAACAGCTTCCACAGCGAATTGTCAAATGAGTAAAGTCTGTGAAGTTCATAGCTCATTTTTAGATTCATACTTCTATAGGTACGAGTGCTAATATTGAAATATGACATACAAAAAGTCATCAGCTCAACTGAATGCTGGAAATTAATCAAATTATATGACAAGTGCACAGAGCTAATGCTGAATATGAACTCTATATCTGAAATAAAAAACACAAAAAGCAGCATAAAAGAAACATGACCTCACAACAATGCGACGTATTTAACATGTTTCTTACACATTTAGACATGTACACTGCATTACTAGGCCTACCATATGACAAAACCCACAGCAGATGCAGGTACAAGAAATTCAGTTGTCAGCAAGGGATCGCATAACATGTATCGCTTATGTCAATAGAAAATCTCGTTATTCTAGCTTACATGACCACTAACGATGATAATCTGTCAGATCACTATCCACGTCTGCAACAGTAATGATGAAGTGATACAAACTATGCAAGAAATAACACTTGAATAATTTGCAATAGGTAAAATTACCTTGAAGGTCACTCAAGGTTGGTTGCGTGGCTCAGTGGTAGAACGTCGGTCTTCGGCCGGCGTACTTTCCCTGTCCTGCGCTCGACCTGTAGCTGACGGGTGACCACTTATGTGGGTAAACCGTCCGCTACGGGTCAACCAACCAGGCCAACTCAGCCTTTCATCCCTTCGGGGTCGATAGATGAGTAG
>Ga0209780_1000596_pt1 | contig 20107 bp, 14 predicted proteins | sample WorMetexBAHAMAS2_FD_187384 | JGI IMG/M metagenome (GOLD analysis project Ga0209780, IMG submission 187384) | Marine gutless worms symbiont microbial communities from Max Planck institute for Marine Microbiology, Germany - Inanidrilus exumae... | ecosystem: Host-associated > Annelida > Digestive...
AGATTAAATAAGTAAACTGAAATTAGGTATTTAATTAAAAAAGTAAAATTTGTGCAAGATTTCTGTTTAGAAATTATAGTTGATCATATAAGAGTGAGAAGAAATCGCTAAAAACTCCGACAATATGTAATTGACAAACTGGTACGTGAAGTAACTACTTTGCTGTGGCAGTTTTAAACACACTACGTCAGTTGTCATTCCGTCCGTCTCAGTGGCAACGCCAACTGGCGCCAAAATAATAAATAAGTAAGGATAGCGACCACAAACAAACTCAGACATATTATCTGCAGCACACAGAAGACAGTTACAGCAACCGTTGGCAAGCGAGACCAAACCGCAAGGAGTAATCGACTCAAATCAGCCAATCACAACACGTCTTGTATAAACACTAACCCGTGAACAGCCAATCAAACTCAAACGTCATTAAAGCAGCCGTGTTAAAGAAGGCTGTGCAGTTGAGGTAGTGACATAAAGCAACGGTCATGGTCAGATAGCAACAATTGGATCTGCAGTAAAATTAGCAGAATAACTTCTTCAATGGACATAGTATCACCTCACCAGACATAATGTAGTCAGTCATCTTACTTGCCCACAAAACGAAAATAGTATGCGACTTGTTCCGGACAAATGAAATACAAAAACATTATAATGCAAAAACTAAACTTATTATAAGTCTGATCAACACATCGGCACAGTCATTCGTCGAGCAAAGAAACATCTTTTGGTGATGTTGTGACATGATGACATGATAGACGCAAATACATTTGTCAATATTCTACACTAGCGCAGTAGAACTTATCTGCTAAATGCGTAAGTATCTTAGGTTCTCCACACCTTAGTTATGAGGAACTATGTAAGGTGCATTGACGTGCTCTTTTGAGGCTTCCAAAAGCCTCTCAGCGATTTTAACCCGTTAGGGGATGTGGGATTGCGCACTGGGCGCACTAGAGGCCTCAGCGCTGATGGCACCATCTCCCCGCAAAGAAGAAAGAAACAAAGAGAAAGACACTAGCACGGTGGCAACATCAAACAGCAAGTTGTTGTCCTTAATGACAGACAATGGAAGTCAAAAGGGTACCACTACACGCTTGCCTATAAACTTTACCGAATGATTATCAAATTTCAAAATTCTTTTACTGCTGAGACTCATCAGTAATAATCATCAGAGACGCCACCCCAGCTTCGTCACGTTCTGTCAGTTTCACACTAATACCCAAACGCAGGAGAAACCAGCACTCACAAGAGTGCAAAGACCCATGCTGGCAATGTTTTTGTGACTCGTGACCTTAACCTTTGACCTTTTGACCCGAAAATAAATGGGTCTTTAAGACTCATTGTGCAACATCACTATGTCAAGTCTGGTGATCCTAGCTGTATCAGCCTTTTAAATATTGTGCAGAAAACATACATACATGCAGAATAATGGGGGTAAAACCCTACCCTCACAACTGCCATTGGCATGGAAAATCATAGTGACTTTTAACAGGCTGGTACATGTCAGCAATGTCTTGGAGCCCAGTCAGAGTTAAGGTTTTATGTTTTCCAATCAACACAAAATAAATCATTTAGGAGATATTCTTCCCAGCCAACCTGTTGGCTTAGTACTAAAAAACTAAATCTAACACAACAAAAGCAAACATGCATCGGTAAGAAAAAATATTTTGAACACAAAATAACTAAAGCCAGGTTTGGTCGCCTCTTACGCCGGAATCAACAAGCAATTCTGAGCACATTACAGCCCCGGAGCCCGTATGGGCAGTCCAATTAAAAAACACAATAAGCATGCTGCACTTGTAACAATGACAGTATTACAAAAAAAAATTTTTAATAACACTGATATGACAATGAGTGGCTGAGACTATTATGACGACTACTACTATTACTATTCTTTGTATAACTATCTCGGTTTTCTGGAGTCACTCTAGATTAGGCCGAGTGCAAATTTGCAATTACTGGAGCACGTTGTCTACATGCTAGTCAGTCAAGTGCAGAGGTAGTATGTTCTGTCAGTCATACAGCCAGACTAGATCGAGTTATCTTTGATTTAGTTCATGTTTTATGTCCCACGTAAAGAAATATGTCATTTCGGCGACATTCTTCGCAGCCGATCACTTAGCACGGTACCAAAGAAACTAAATCTAACACATCAATAAAGCAAACATTCATCAGTAAACTATAAAATGCTATAACACAAAATAAAAGTTTAAAAAACTAAAGCCATGTTTGATTGCCTCGTACGACATCTGGCCGGAATAAGATCGTGTCTTTTCTTACAGTCCAGGGGCCCGCGTGGGCCTGCAGAGATAGTTTGACGTTCCTCATAAGACTTGTTCGTCATGTGCGAAGCAGCAAAAGATGTGTTATGAATCAGTGCACTACAGACTATAGGCGTCGGAACCAGCAGGGGTCTCGGGCTCCCTAACTTTCTTCAAAGTGGGGGCCTGGCCCCCTCACTTTTGCATTAGATATTGCAATGCCAACATTGTAGCGGACGATTTCATTCTCAGATACTGATACTTACGTAAGTAACGTTGTGTAAAAACCTACATAGTTTTTGTTGCATGGGGGCCCTGATATAAAGTGGGGGTACAAAGCCAAAAGTTTTTTGGGGTGCTTTGTGCTGGAGAATGGGCCCCCCTCACACATAAATTGCTTCTGACGCCACAGCAACAGACAGCAAAAGTCGAGACGTGTAAATGTGATCGCAACTCAGTAACCATTCACACCGAACTAATATTTATACCTACTTATGCACTGATAATCAGATGCCGAAGGTACACAACATCTGTAAGATAAGAAATGTGTTATGCCACCACGTTGAATTTTTAGTCTGCAAAGACGTGATGATATATCACATAATGTTGTCATCTGATGTTATAAGACTGAAGCTGTTTGACATTAAAGCAATTTGCAGCACAACAAACATAAAAATGTACAACAACATACACATGTTGGCGTTTGACCTAGTATAACAAGTTGCACTCATCAACAAAGTTAATCTACGTCAAGCATGGTTAGTACTGAAAAAGGAGACAATTTGGGCTGGCCCGTATCAGCATGTAACCAGCCAAGAAATACCCTCTAGAAAAAATGCGGCGGACACGACCACCCTGTAACGTCACCTCAATTTTGAGACCAATGCGCTCCACTCCATCCGGCCAATGCTAAATCTACTCATGCACTCAGCAAATGGCTATATACAACAAACAGCATAGACGTCAACAGGCGTCGTGTGTGGTCCCAGTCTGCAGAACCGACGGTACAAAGTGAATGCAATGCAGATGATAAATGTACACACAACAAAATGATAATAAATAAGTAAATAAATATAAGCAAACGAGACTAATCACTAAGCTGCAATCTTTATGTTCAGTCTTGTTATGGCATCGAGGCTGAGACACTTGTGTTCTTTTTATCCACACATGCCAATAGGCAAGGTGTGGATATATCGTTTACTGTTTACTGCCTTAACAGCATTTTCAACACGTTTTAGGCTATAATTTACAATTACGGTTTAATGACATCTTCGCCTTCATCTTTTGTATACATTTTTTCCTGCTCTTATTTTATAGATGAAGTTAGTTACATTGTACTAGACATTTAAATACAATTCAGCACAACAAAGTCCATTTTTAAGTAAATAAAACAACCTGTTTCATATAATTTCTGCAAATCTAAGCCTTAAAAGCAAACTGTGTAGAGTTGTATGCACAGGAATGAATTTTTTGAATGTCCATGTTAAAAGCCTAGTGACTAGCTATATCCCAAAGTTATCTTTGCAGTTTCTAATTTTTTAAATTTATCACATTCACAGGCAAGAAAATAAGCACCATAATCATTTAAGTGTAAACGAATCAAAGACGCTGGCAAAATTGACCGATAACTGTATGCGTAACGTTATTGGCAAATTTACCATTAAACACCGACATGTATTTAAGTTTAGCAACCGTAGTTTTGCAAATGTATCAGCTTCGGGGAGCACCCGACCCGAGAGACTGACTCCCCCATTTACACTCTCAGCTCCCCAATAACCACAACGCTTCACATAATCATGACTTCTGGAACGGCAAACGCCATCTCAGTAATCAAAGCCGAGACACAACGGCATAGCAGCGAAATGCCAACGTCTCGGCACACAAACCGACAGTAAGAACGCAAAAAATGGGGCTAGGCAAATCTTACGACTGCACCTGCAAGAACCATGGGATAGACCGAGAAGAGAACATCAATGCAAGAACGAACTTGCAAGAATGATCTTAACGATGCATCGGTCAGAGTCTTCGATGAAGCCCGCGCTTTCACCGAATTAGCATTTCGGCCGTTTATCCAATTTCGCGGTTCCCGTAATGGATCAAGCACATGGCACATGTCTGTCATTGTGAAACAGCAGACGATTCACAGTCAACAAACTCTTCGTCCTCGTCGTCATCGCTGCTAATGTTGTTGCCACGACCACCGCTGCTACCGCGACAGTCAGGTCGATTAAATGGCACCTGGTTCAGGTACCAGTTGCGGTTGTCTTCCAGCGTGTCCAGAATGTCCTGACAGTCCGGCTGCACTAGGTCCGCCCACGTCTCCCACAGTGGGTGGACGACGTAGTCGATAAAACCGACCTGTCACATGCACTACGCTCATTACAAACCATCTGCAGACAATCTATACAACAATGCAAGATGGAGTTATTAAAATTAACCGGAACAAAAGCCAGTACAAACTCTCTTCATCAGTGGTCTCCGAAAATCTCGGGACTGCCAGCATAGCATTTACTGTTTTGAGATTTGCAAGAACCACGAAAAGATTTTTCTAGTCGTGTCAGTTAGTTAGTTGGAGTTTAACATCCCCTATCAGCACAAATATGGCTCTATCAGAGATAAACGGTCAGGAGTGAAGAGATATCCCTACCCAGTGAACTAAGGCCAGCAATATATTAACCTCAACCCTGGCTGCCTTTTGGTTCAGCAGCCACCCAAAAAGGGAAAGGGATAAAGAGGCTCAGTTAAATTATTACGCTAGCCTCTAACACAGGAAAAGACAACTATCACACTGCAAGACTAAACTAAACCAAATACAACAAAACACCAGAATAAATCGTAACTAAGCAATATAGATAACACAAAATAAACAAAACAAATTAAACCCAGGTTCGATCGCCTCCTACGATCTCTGGCCTGGAAATGGAGTGGTGAATGTTCTGGTAGAAAAGGAAGGGATGGACAAAAGAAAATAGGTAAAGCAAACGAGAAAAGAAAAAAAGAGTAAAAAAGCAAAAGATAAGGAACTGAAAGCACAAGGGAAGAAAAGAGGCAGAAAAAGGGGGTAACTCGGCCCCATGCGGGGCTTTCTAATCACGTTAGACTGGGAATGTGCATAAGGCCATCTGTGAATTCAGCCTCAGTGCTTGGTGATAATATGTTGCCCACCCCTAAGGTAAGGTAAAGGTAGCGTCTGACGCCTTTCTGAACTGACGCCCAACCAACAGTGCCAGAGAACACAAGTCAAATTCTAATGACAATCCCACTACTGGTCATGATGTGGCCCAGTGGTAACTGCGTCGGTCACGTTAACGAAGTTGCTGTATGTTCAAACCAATTAGTACTGAGACAGACGATCATTCATGTGTATACTGTCTTGGTATGTAACCAGCCACTCAGGCCAACTCAGCCTCCTACCCTCAGCGGGATGGGAAACGAGTAATGGCCAAGGGGGGAGTGAGGGTGATCTGTGGCAGGGAAGGTAACCATAGGTCTGACGCTGCACTGGTCATGCGTCACAGACAACTTTTTGTGTTCATAATAGCGCCATTTTATTTTACTTTTTTATGTCTATCAGTTGTACGTATTGGTGCCTCTGTTTTCATGCAATTTTCACTTATATTCGATAATTGTATGTATGTTTGCAGGAGTATTAGTATTAGCAGTATTTTTATTTTGTACTTCATATATAACCAATCTAGCCTTATGGCTACAAAATTACAATAAACTTCGTTGAATCTGATCCTGTAGGTGAGCCGGTACCTGTGATTTTTCAATAGACGCGGTGTGTCGATCACACATTGGACTAATGTCCATGCCCTGCTCTCTCTCAAGGTCACCTTGATGGAAAAACTCCTGCATAATGCGCTCCGTCCACTGTCGGTAGATGTCGAGCGGCTTGGTTGGGTTGCTCAAGTCGGCACAGTGTACTAGGTTCTGTAGCACCTGCATACACACACGAATATGTGCAGGTATTCCATTTTTGTCAATAAAATTTTTTTTAAGTTTTGACAAAAATTATAACAAAAGAGGAACATGAAATAAAGAGTAACTGCTATTTTTTGACTAGAATATGCCAGCACACACAAGAGTGCAAAGACCCATGCTGGCAATGTTTTTGTGAATTGTCACCTTGACCTTTGACCCCAATATAAATGGGTTTCCAGGACTCGTCGTGGAACATTTCTGTTTCAAGTTTACCGATCCCAGCTGCATCAGTTTTTGAGATATAGTGTGGACAAACAGACAGACACACAGACAAACGGAGGTAAAACCCCAATCCCCTTGATTTCCATCAGCATGGGTACAAATTTCAGATATAAAGTTTGGTACGTAATGCTAGATAGAGTCCACGACTGACGTTTAAACTGCGTGTTGCTTTTATTGAATGGAGCTTATAACTGACAGCTGTACTGACCACTAGCTGTGTCAGGCCACTGGTCTTGTCATTTTCCTCTAATGATATTAATTTATTTAATACATACATGAATCGATATGATATCTGAACCGGTAAGAAAAGATGAAAACACAAATTCAACGCATTTTAGTCAACTAAATCTAAAACAATGACTACAAGTAACACTGCTGATAAAAGTGATTCTTAAGTTTAGTCGATTAAATAAAAGCTATGACTAAAATGAAAACGTAAACTAAAATAGCACTGCTAATGGTCAGTGGTGGCCATCACTCGATTCTCAGATATGATTAGTGAACAGCCAGATCCTAATCATTTTAAAATATTTTAATTTCACAAGTTCTTCCTTTGACTGTGTTAACACTGTTGGCTATCATGTTCCCGCAGACCAGTGGTCTTTGCAATAGTTTTAACTGTTAAGGCCATTTAAAAAAATTTGATGATGATGATGATGATGATGACAGGTGTAACATCCAGCCGGTGAATGGTGAGTCGTGGTGAGCACTTCGATGGGACAGGCAGACAGATAATGGACATATGGATGGACGCCAGAACATTACACTATGCTTTCTGCCAGACGTGGCCAGAGTAGTGCTTACCTGTAGCCGTTCACTGACGTCGCAAAGTAACAACGTTGTACTTCCACCTGACAACCTATGAGTCTCGACCATTGTCTTCAGGTGTGCCAGGTGGTCCAGGTGTTTGCTCATGTCTGTTGCCAGCACCTGCATCACACACGTACAGTCTCCATGCCGATGCTATTCACATGATGACACGATTGATTCATTGACCTAATTAAGGTTTTACGTCCCATCCAACACAAAATAGGTCATTTCGGAGACGTTCTACCCAGCCAATCTCTTGGCTTAGTATTGAAAAACTAAATCAAACCTAACAAAAGCAAACATGCATCCATAACAAAATATACTACAACATAACATAAATCCAGAAACCTAAAACCAGGTTTAGTTGAATCCTACGAGCTCTCGTCTGGAAACGGAACTGGTCTATTCTGGAAGAAGTAGATGAGTCAGGAAATAAACAAGTAAGGAAGGAAGTATAAGGGAAAAAAAGTAAGAAACGAAGAAAATAAAGAAATTAAGTAAACAAACAATTGATGTAGTGCTGAAATCAACAAATGAGCCCGGATGCATTACCATCAAGAACCCGTTAAACTCCAACTAACTAACTCTTTTACACTCGATGCCATAAAAATGATAATTAATAATAATAACAGTAGGTAATAATTTATCGATGAAACACACACCATGCTGATGACCATGCGTCGCAGGGCCTGCCGCTGCATGACAGGAACGTTCTGTAGAATGTTGCAGCCAGTTTCTTGCAGCAGTTTAAACGCGACGGCCAAGTGATGATTCTCAAGCACCGATTCATCATTGTACATCAACGCAAGCTCCGACTCTACAGTCACACAACAATCAACACACTCCGTCTCTATGATTCAGCTCTCTGTCAACCATCAGCAAAACTAATGTGTGAAAACGTTTAGTAAACATTTAGAAGTTCGGTGCACAGGTTTGTTAAATTAAACGACAAGGTACATCAAACAGTTAAAATAAACCCCAAAACTCACAATCATATTAAGAAGAGCAGTAAACTTTATAATTATAATTTATGTCTCAGTTCTCAAAAAAAATCACATAACAATTTCATAACATTTTTCAAACAGCAACTTGATTTTGGCCATCTTTGCAAAAACAGTCATACCTTACGATAAAATGCTGGACTTTTATATTACTTGGTCTAAAATGCTGTATATGAAACAGTCTCTCTTGAAATTCTAACGTGGTTTGCAAAAATTATCTCAAAAAGTTTGGGCGATTTATGAGTCATCAATAAAACAGCGGATTTGTTCATTACTCCACAATTCGCATGTGTTGCAACTTCGTGGATGGTGAGGATAATCAAGTTGGAAAATCCCGTTTGTTTAAGTTGTCATTTTTACCCACTGCATCCAGTACAATGACTGTGAAACACAAATCAATCACCTCAGGTTTGGAAAACTATCAAAGTAGTCTATCAGTGTTATGTTGTCACTTTACTGATCCAACCTTTATGTCACTTACACTTACGAGGGTTCCTGAGACTAGGCCTATGACATAAGCTGAAAATAAGCCAAAATTTCTGCAATGCCAGCTGAAGTTATAGCTAAGCCACGGCTTACATATCTAACTACAGTCCAGGCGCCCACACAGGGCACTGAGCCACGTACAGACGCTGGCGGAAAGTGCTGCTCAATAACTTACCGGTAGTGACAAGATACTGATTGTTGACACCTGGGTGGTCCACGTCGTGTATAACACATGCAAATATCGTGCCAAATATCTCAAGGTCAGTAAACACATTCTACACAATAACAACACACAATCACAGTCAACGAATCACATACAGCTGCATGAAAGAAACAGAGGACAAACACGTAAAAAAACTGAGACAGAATTGAAGTGGAAAATAATACGTTTTCTTCCAGATTACACACATGCAAAAATGGCCAGTCGTAAAAGAGTAAGAGATAAAATAGAGCCAAGAATTAAAGTACCTTTTATGCTAGAATTGTATGATGAAAGCAAAATCATTAAAAAACAACTAGTGATTAATGAAATATGTTCTTGGCTGCCTCCTGGGTTAGATGGATTAAAAGTTTGCAGCCAAGAAGATATTTCTTAAATCACTAATGGATCGTCATGCATCACTCATCGACCTCTACCTACATGACAAATTTCATTTAAACTGAAGAAACGTTTTGTGGACAGACGGATGTACGTACGGACAGACATTTGAGACCCACCTTATTAGGTCGACTCAGAAGTCGATTTAATAAAAGAAGACTACATGGCTAAGAATAACCTTATGTACCTGACGTCAAAAATTAATTTATCTACAAAGTTAGAATATCTCTCCTTCATCACTGCACTACGGTGAAATCTGGCATGTAAGTCGACCATTCCATGCCAACTATCAATATAACCTCATGCACACCGAGATAACACCATATATCCTCTACACCCTCTTAATTACTGATGCCAAAAATACTATAAATTGATAGAGAGTGACTTGATTTTCCGAGTCAGTCAAAGTAATGCTTATTATTCAATTTACAACAATGGTAACACCTGTTTAACACACTGAAAAGACCACCTCAAAATCACAAAATTTGAAGGTGCAGATAAGTTAATGTTGTGTTTTATAGTTTTCAACTTGGACTAAAAAAACTCAAGAGCTTACAGTAAGGAGATGTATGACGGTCTAATGATAACTACTACGTCTCTAAAATCTATCTCATTGTTTCTTTTAATTAATTACATTTGTGCTCAATTCAAAAGAAATTAATCAACAAAACCCATTAACTTAACTGAGAAGTAACTCGGGGTTGGGAGATCCGATATCTCTGTTGATATGACTTAACCACTGCTCAAATTCGAGGTCAACTTCCATATCAAATCTGTATGGAGCCACTTTCTGCAAAGTCCGGGACTGCGGTACTGTGCAGTATCAAAAAATACACTCTTGAGTAGTTTTTCAATGTGTTAGTGTCAGTGGATCGTGCAGATCAAGCGAAAGACTGTTCCAGGCAGCTGGACCAAAGTTAAAGAAACAAGGCTTTCCAAATTTGGTTCTTGGTTGCTGACCAGCACTATGATATAAACAACTAGATGCATGGCAAAGCCCAGCATGAGCCCGCCCGGCATTCTGTTGTTCCAGATTGTAAGCTCGTGCCACTACATAATACGTGCCGAAGTTTGCCTGTTGTCTGTTATATAACGTTCATGCGGTAAGACTGGTAGTGTCTCCCAATGCAAAAATTTAGGGGGTGGGCAAAAACTCGCCAACCGTTCTCAGCCATTACTGGACCAAAGTACACCAAATTGGGAGGGCATGTAGGGGAGTCCCTGTAGATTGAAAATTTTCTTTCCAATTGTTGACATCATGTTCCGTTGCATAGCTATATTCAGTCAAAGTTCAAAGTCAGTCCCAAAGAGCGTTTTTTGCCCCCAGCCCATGGGGGTAAATGCCCGGGAAAGATCAGACCAAATTTTTCAAATAGCAGTCATAAGTGAATATATGACCAAGTTTGGTTGAGATCTGTTCAGGGACCTCAGAGATTTATGTCAAAAAAGAAGAAAGAAAGAAAAACCACAGCGATAAAATATAAGCCGTTCGGCATCACGATGCCATGCCATGCAGGCTAACGAACTCTCCAAAGCTGGTTCTCGGCTGCTGGCCAGCACTATAACATAAACAACAACGGTCGACCGACAGCCGTGGCGGCACCTAGCGGCGACCATGGTGACAGACCTCAAGGGCGGGAAGTGACAGTAGGACGTGAGACGACTGCGTGACGTCAGCGGCATGGATCTTGTTGTGGTACGTCGTGTCGCAGTGGTAGTGATCTTCCACATGCATCAGGTACGTTACCAGCGACGTCGCCGGTATTTTGAACTTCGACAGCAAATGGTACTCCTTACAACGACAACAATAAGTGGTACACCTTACAATGATAATAACAAATGGTACTCCTTATAATGACATTAACAATGAATGCCTAGATGTCATTGCATCTTCACTGTAAGCATCATAGGCACAATGAGTTTTTTGTCTTTAACAAAAATAGCAGTTGGTACAGCAAAAGGTAACAGTATTCTATGACGGCAAGTAAACGACTAAGTAGGACTAAAACAAAAATAACAAAAAAAAACCTGTACCGACCACTGTAGCAATATTTTGGCTGGCTTTTTGATTTATTTAATTTCCAGTTCAGGTCTGCTTTTAATCCACGGTTCTGTAACTGCTTTTTCGAAACCTCACTTTCGCTTTTCCATTAAAAGAGTGATTCCATACTGAACTTGTCATCCTGTGACCTTGACCTATGACCTTGACCATTACACTTAACCTATATAGTATTAAGGTGAACCAACACATCAGACATTGTACACGTCAACCTGCATCTCAGTCAATTAGTTGGAAAGATATCGTTCAGACATGCAGACAGATACACACACACATAAATACAGTGGACTGACTGCTTTATGCATACATACAAATGGTCAGTAACTAGATAGAAATGTTAGTTTTTGGTATGAATGTACAAAATAAATTCAGGCAACCTTGAAGAGCGTATAGCCGACGACAGTCAGTGGCCTGTTGTTAGTAAGCTCTGACAATTGGAATATGTCGATGCCCCATTCACTGATGGCTCCCATCATCTGCAGCAAAGCAGAAACCACATGTCAAGCTCAAATATTTCAAGTCACTTACTTACTTAATTACTTGATACCTACCTGTTAATGATGCTTAAAACTCATTCTGTCTGCAAACAGGATTTCATTAATAATTTTGTGGCATTTTTAAAAACTGCAAATTAGTTTATTGCCTAAATCGTATTGTACACTGTATCATTCTTGAAATTAAATGATGATGATGATGATGATGATGATGATGAAAAGGGGTTCATCTTGAAACTGCAAACTATTTATTGGATTTTGAAGATGATACCAAAAATTGGGGTACTGCATCCGGGCATCCCCCTTTTGTGATGTGCTACCCTTAGCAGAGCAGAAACTACAGACAATTATCTTGCAGTGGTCATCAAAAAGTAAAAAGAGTTCATTGGCAGTTAGGAAGCTAACTATAAGTGCACGTGTAACTGCATCAAATAACTGTCAAAAATAGCTAAATCTGACGAAAAGCCACAGCTCAACAGTGCTCCTAGGGTTAGGGTTATTGTCGCAGACCTCCGTCTCTTGGATTTATGGAGAACGAGAAGGGCTTAGATATGTCAAATGTTGGTAAAAGACAAAATGATAAATCGGAACAACAGCAATGCCTCTTCCGTCAAGAGTCCGGTAGTGAATGAGGAACGAATGACGCCCGTGAGTGATCTTCTCAGGTTTGGGGGAGCGCTCTTACTGCCTTCACTTCTCGACACTGTTTGATGGGTAACAGCAACGACATCGGCCCATAAAACTCACACCACTTATTACTGGCCCGCCTACACATAGTGTAGGGAGGACAGACTAGTGACGGTCGCTGGCATCTGTCGTCATCTGTAACACGGCGCATGTGCAACGTAACTCACTAGGGGGCAGCACGCAACGACGGGCCAGTAGTGTTACGTCCCGTTAGGACGACATCTTGTTCCCAAAGGCTCGCTTCCAGAATAAGTGGAGGAAAAAACCACGTGAAACTAGCAAATCCAAGTTCACCTGGTAAAAGGCCGTTAAAAGAAGAAGTGGTGATGGTAATAACACATTCCCTCAAAACTCCGGCAGTGGGTCAAGAAAGGACAAGGCCAGTGGGTGACTACTGGTGCTTGTGGTTCATGTCAGTGGTCTCTGGCACTGTTGTTTGCGTAACAAGGAAAGACATCTGGCTTCCTGCCTGTAAAAATGTGCCACATAACTCCAAAAGGTCCCTTCTGAAACGAGTGGAGAAAAAAACGAGGTGGAATTGGGTAACCCAGGTTCACCTAGAAACTGGTGGTTATAACAGAACACTAGCAGCACTGTGCTATGTGTCAGGGATGGGTCCTCAAGGACTGGCCTCAAACTCAAGGACACCTCAATGATGACAAATTTTGGCAGACTTGCCTTGAAGTTGCCTGGCCTTGGCCTTGAAGTCAGATTTGGTGCTGATTTAATAATATAGCCACTGTTACTATGTGCTAATGAACGTGTTCAAAGACTAACAACACTTGTTCCAGCTGCTGTGGTGCGTTTCAATCACAGATGCGGCCAAGTAAACAATAAAGTCATCATTATTGTCTTTACTGTCACTAGTCAAAATTAAGCAATTGAGTGGGCCCCACATTTGAGCACCAGCGGTCGTAAGTACAAACTATACAGGAAAAGGTCAAGTGCAAGTGTTAGATACTTTTTTCTGAGCGCGTCGTAAACGTATGGAAGTCGCTACACAATGAAGTTGATTTTAGTACAGTTAAACGTTTTACATGCACTATTAAACGCGTTCCTTTTAATGATTTTGTTAGCTATTAGCTATTTTCACCGTAATATGTTTTATGCAGTTTGCATTATGTCAACTTGCATGATTTACAATTACTGTGTCCATAGGTCAACTGTCAGTGCACGTTTGTGCTTTGTTGTCCCGTTCTGTTGTCAATGTCAAATGATCATGCTGATGTGTTATTTGAACAAATAAATGATGATGATGATGACGATTACTTCTGAAGCTCACATGCAGCACTGTATGAGTGGCCTTGGCCTCAAACTGGCCTGGCCTTGGCCTTAAAGACTGTGTCCTTTAACATCTCCCTGGATATGTACATGTGTGTACATATCCATGCTATACATCTCTGCAACTCACATTGCCAGTGTGTGTGTGTCTGTCTGTACGTGTGTCTGTCAGTGTGTGTGTGTGTGTGCATTCCCGTGTCTCACCTCGGCCAGTGGCTGTTCATTGGGAACCTCCACTCCAAACTTTGGTACGATGCCGACGACGCTGTTCGACTGCTGAAGTCGTCGTACGCCGGAGATCTGTGACATCGGAGCAGCTGCCGCAGCCTTGTCGTTACCATCACTACCGTTCTGTTGTCGACTCTTGCTCATGTCCAGGTCTGTATTTTTGTCTGTGTCAGACGAAATTCCAGCGATGTCGAAACATTTCATCAGTATCACTACCCCGTAATGGCAATGCCACTTCCTAAGGAGTCTAGTGGATAAAGACAGGATGAGGACAGCGGGTAATTTTTGGAGGCTGGGGTCAGTATTTCTTTTGATTTTACACTATTGACTGCATGACCGGAAGGTCATCCAGCCCAATAAAAATTTGTGCCAGTTTTCACAAAAGGTTCTCTACAGGGACAAGTAAAAAAGCAAAACCGAGGAAGAACACAGATTTACCCCCTAAAATGATCATTAATGCACCAATAATCAGCTGATACTGATACCAATAATCGGTAAAAACTCAACTGTAGTTAACAGATCCAAAGAAATGATCAAAAACTGCTCATCAAACACCAGCAAATAACAATTTGACAAATTCATTCACATCAATGCCTACAGAACCACAATGTCACTTAAAACCTTTAGATATCATTACCATTCTGCTTAGATAAGACGCAAATGAATTACGACAACTAATGCAACGTTTGACAAATCTTAAAGTAGCATAAGCAAATAAATGTTTAAAATCTGCCACGTTATATGTTAAGAACGACTGAAAAATGCACATTCTGTTGGTATGTGTTTTACAGTAAGTAACACATTATGATTATTGCATTCTAAATGGTCTTAATGGTGACTGAAAAGTTAAGAATAAGTTAGGCAGTGTGTCCAGTGAATAGTCTACATAACCGTGACTGACTACCTAACAGCGGAAACAAGCCAACCTAGGAATGTATTGGCGATGTATTCGGACACCTGGTTGCCCGCCTTGCCAGACTCGGCAAAGTGACTCAGTTCTTTGTTTAGCATACGCTTGAACTGCAACCACAAACAACTCCATCTACTGCTTCAGTGCTGTGACCAGTTCATTCCATTAACGGATAGAATTTAATATCGTTAATGATACCAATAACCAAAACACAAAAATTGCAAAAAACGACAACAAAACGGAAAAAAATAACAACTGAAACTGAATAAATATTATTTCAGTTTTCATTGTAAAACTGTCGCCGACATTGTACGATGAGACGCCGTGTACACGACGTAGACGGACGAACGCCTATATATAGACAGTATATATGTAGGCGTACGTCATGAAATTTTCAGTTTTTAGCTGAACTGCTTAGATGGTGCAGTTCATTTGCAATTTACCGGCTATTACGCAGACCATAGCTACAGTGTAATTTAAGTTAACAGTAACAGATTCATTCCATTAGCGAATAGAATTTGATTATGTTCATGATAATGGAAATGGAAAAATTGGGAAAAAACTGAAAATTTAGACTGATAGCTTAACTGAAACTGAACTGAGAAAATATCCACAACTAAAATCACACTGACACACAGCAGTAGTTACAACGTATGGCTTATGCTACAGGCTACATGTCCGTAGGTCTGGAATCTCGGTCTCCTGTGACTAAATGCTGAACAAATCACACTAGTTTTTGGTGCAAGAGTTACCACTGAGAAGAGCTACTTAAACTTTGTGTCAAATAAGGGCCCAGATCTGCCTGAGGACATGGACAGGGCCATCATTTTCCACACACGTCCCTGACACAGTAACAGTGGGCGTGACGAGGTTAGTGGTGGCACACAGCCTTGCCAGCTTGTTTATGCCGCAGAATGATATATGCATAGCACACCATGGGCTATGCATATGCATGGTGTCTGTCACAACGATGTTCAGCCAAGCATCGATCAACACCAGAACGCAACCCACGGACTTCAGTAATCAACCGACATTCAACGCCAGTCAACCTGTCCACGGACTCCATCAAACAACGCCTTTAATGGCCCTTCATCCATGTTATCCTGGGTAAAGCGGATGTGGCCTATTCGTACAGCCTACTGGAATAAACAGATGCAGCCGCCGACCTTGCTCGTTGCCATGTCGCTGACCGACCGATGTGTTTGAACGGTTTCCAGCTGTTCCAGACACCAGTCCAGTTCTCCTAGCGTGCTCGCTGCCAGCTTATCAAACTCTTCCTCTGATTAACACAACAAAAATGCAACTCACATGCCCGGCAATCTAAACAGAAAACTCTTAGCATCTCCTTCAGAGCTCCGACACTGTCCATTGGACAACAGAAGGGCATACGGCCCATAAAAACATGCCATTTATTCCCAAAACGTTCTCTTCCACAACAACAACAACTTTGAGTTGCTGCCAAGTACCCTGCTGACGACTGTCACCTTCTGTCAGACATTGGCAGTCGCCCACTGCGGTTCAATTCAAATGACATGCGGAAGCTGCTCGTGCCACAAACACATAATAAATTTGGTGATATGATTTTCTCGGCTGCCGGTCCTTGAATGTGGAATGACCTTCCACCCAAACTATGGCGGCCTGGACTCTCCTTCACACATCTTTTCAGACGATCTCTGAAAACTAATCTCTTTGGGGACTAAATAGCCTAATGACTCTTTTAAATTTATAGGCACTATATAAGTAACCTTATCTATCTATCTATCTATCTATCTATCTTTATGGCCATTGTTTAGGCTAACGTGTGTTAGGTGACATCCCCAGTTAAGAACCCGGGGAAATTATCCACTAGCCTCCCGCTACCTTCAATAATCACCGGACTTCAGAGAAACGGGCACTGCCTCTTCACGCCAGCTGTCTAACGAAGTTAGCCGTGACAAAAATATGCAAGTCAAACAAAACAAGACTCAAAGCAGCTGGACTCTAAGAAATGCGGCTACTGACAGTACTGAACAACCGACCAGACAGTGTGGACGGTGGCTTCTGACGCACGTTTTCTGCATTGTTGGTCAACTCTGATGACTTTGATCTGCACAATAACGTAACAAAACAGCCAACAAATATATTACCTACACATCCCACAGCTTTGGGACTGTATCCTATTCCGACGAATCAACAATAACAGACAATAATGAGCTCAAAAGCTGCAGACGACTGCGGCATATTGCAGCACTTCGCATCATTTCCATTTCCACCGAGTTAATTCCACGTCACAGATGACACACATACATCCGAGGTTTAATGGGCATTTTTCAGGTAACCCTAAACCCTTAATTTTCTTCCTCCACTTGTTCTGAATCTGTACATCTTCTCAAAGGAAGAACAGGAGGAAGACGGGGGAAGAAGAAGAAGAAGAAAAAGAAGAAGCGGGGATGACAGAAAAAAACCTATGACTTGCTACAACAGAAACTTTTAAGTAGGCAATAAGCAAACACTTAGGTTGAATGAATGTAGTATGAAATCCAACACAAATATGCAAAACAACAGCAACCGTAGCAAGTCCATTATGTAGGTCAATCTGTTAGCCGACATGCCAAGTTAACAACTGCAGGATTTTGTACGAGCAAAGGTTTTACTGATGTTGTTGCTGTTGAGGTCTTTGCTATAGCCCTCCCTTTGATGTTATCCTCACAAGTGCTTGTCAGTGCTGTTTGGAAATAAAAAAGTTTCCAGTGTTCGAGCAAATTGTTCTGGTTTATCGGACACTTTCCGAACGTCAAGTGGCAGCTTGTTCCACTGGTTCGGCCCGGACAGCCATTAGTGCACTCGGATTAAGCAGAAGATGCTAGAGTTGTCCTCAATGATGTTATCTACACCGTCTCTGTACCATGTAAATATGCACCTTAATAAACTACGATTCGCACATACAAAATACAGTCCATCAACAGACGATACATACTCTGTCAGCTTCACGTACTGAGTCCGAACGTTGCGTAACCGATGCAAAATCTGTGCAAACGGCGTGACTATCGTCTCTTCATAGAGCCTGACGAATGCAACAAAATAAACGGTTAATTTTATGCACCGTAATTCTTAAGCATTGGTAATAAATATTAATATTTTAAAAAATTAGTCCCGTACGGAGACTGACGGTCGACTTCCGCTAGGGCAGACTAAGGCCGTCAGACGTGGTTAGGACCAAAGTTCAGAGGTCACGTGACAGAAAACGAGGACGAATTTCAAAAATCTGACCGGTTAAATTTTAGGTATTGCCCCCCTAGTTTAAGAATCCGTGGTCATTTGTCATCCCCCATTATAAATGGGGGAGGAGATAGAGTTTGAAAATGGTCCAAAATGGTCGAATTTCCGACTTTCATGGGCTCCTGACCTTGACCTTGACCTTGAATCCGGGCATGGTCATTACCTTTTTTATCTCTCATCGAGTATTACCTGTATACTAAATTTCATCGAAATCGAAGAACCTTTTTGTGGACGGACGGATGGAAATTTGCCACCCGTAGTATTTGATAGACTTCCAAAGTTTGACCTAATTAACCCCATACGGGACTGACGGTCGAATCCTACTTACTGCCAACTTCAAAGTCACGTGACACAAAAACTAGGACAAAAATCAAAATTCCAGCAGGACAAGTTTTAGGTATTGCCCCCTAATTTAAGAATCCGTGGTCATTTGCCAGTCCCCATTATAAATGGGGGAGGAGATAGCCCTCGAAAATGGTCGAATTTTCGACTTTCATGGGCTCGTGACCTTGACCTTGACCTCGGATCGGGTCATACTGCATACGGTCATGCATCACTCGTCGACCTCTACCTACATACCAAACGTCATTGAAATTGAAGAAACTCTTTGTGGACGGACGGACGTACGGATGGACGGACATTTGAGACCCACTAATGGTATGAGGTTGACTCGGAGGAGTCGACCTAATCATCAACATTTTAACCATTTTCAAGACGGACCTGCATTGGCAGGTTCCCCCTCAACTCTCTCTCCATCCACTTCTGCAAGAAAACGTGTTGGGATAAGCTACACAGGTATTTTACAAGCCGGAAGTCCTCCTGACCAACAGTCTAATAGCACTGAAGAAAACTTTAATATTTTATTCTCCCAGGAGAATTGAGCCATGGCCATAGGCAACATGCATCACAAGTCAAAACTTTGGTAAAGATAACGCATGCGGTTCCAGAGATATCCTCGCAGACAGACAGACAGACACAAAGACACACAGACATACTCATCACAATACTTTGCAACCACTAACATCACTTAATGCGAAACGACAACTACATCACAGTTCAAAAACCGCAACCCTGTTACATTTGACCAAATCCAAATATCAATATTTTTTGATACATGGAATCATCAAACATCGCTAATCTGCACGTATGTTACCGGCTTGTGAAATATGACATGGCGAAGACATTATCAGTTAGTGATGGCATGATACAGCCGTGGGGAAAACGGCGGATATAATACGATACTGCACAAATTATCGCAATTTGATATGATATGGTCTTACTGTATATTGTATACGCAAGCATGCCTACGGTCAACAGTCTGAGATTCATGCAGTGTTCTCGCTGATGCATTCGCACGCATTCAAACACCGTTGAGAATCGTCGATAGCATTCAATGACGTCCGAACGCAGGGGACAGGACAGTATAAAAAATCTAGCATTGATAGATTTCAGTAGCGTTCAAACTGACGCCGTCCACCGCGATTGACGGCGGTCACACACCATCAAACGCCGTCGACAATGTTGGAACGTCAACACGTACGTTTGATACATCGATTTAACCCGCATGACCACGAGCGCTCTCCGTCAACCATGATCGACTGCGGTTGATGGAATCTGCGAGAAGCGAAAATGCTTTACTAAAATCTAGAAATGCTAGATTTTTCACACTATCACCCGTGTTCTTAAGCCATTGACATGTTTCTAATTCTTTCTGAGACTCGGTGTATCGTAAGATAGGATGAGATAGACAGACTTACTGTTCTCGACTGGTTGCAGGAGCAGACTTGAGAGTCATCATTAGCATGTCTTGCTGTGCTCCCGATCGGTACAGAAA